>Ga0137415_10000029_pt1 | contig 118463 bp, 110 predicted proteins | sample CZODoug3_1_1_16f_FD_183082 | JGI IMG/M metagenome (GOLD analysis project Ga0137415, IMG submission 183082) | Vadose zone soil fungal communities from Angelo Coast Range Reserve, California, USA - CZODoug3_1_1_16fungal (Hybrid Assembly) | ecosystem: Environmental > Terrestrial > Soil > Vadose... | reverse complement strand
CCTGCGCCATCATCACGCGCAGCAGGGTAAGAGTGAATCGGACCTGGTCTAGGCTGTTGGCCGTCAGTTGCAGCAACCCGGAGTGCGAGCGCGCGATGTTGTGCGCGATCGCGAGCCCCAGGCCCGTACCCGAAGGCTTGGTGGTAAAGAACGGCTCAAAGATTTTCGGCACCACCGGTTCCGCGATCGGACCATTGCCGTTTTCGAGGTCAATCTGTACAAACTCGTCCGCGTTGGTGGCGCGCAGAACCACCACCCCACCCGGAGCCGAGGCCTCTACCGCATTCATCGCCAGGTTGAGCAGCGCCTGCTGCACCTGGGAACTGTCCATCAGGGCAATGGCCTGCTCGGGCCCTTCGACCTTCACCTCCACCGCGCGGCGAAGCGCGTGCGCCCGGCAAACGTCGGCCACATAAGCCAGCGTGTCCATCACTTCGGAGGGCTCGCACCGGGGAGCCCGCGGGCGGGCATAAGCCAGGAAGTCATTGGTCAGCCGCTCCAGCCGGTCCGCTTCTTTGCCGGCGATATCGAACATCACCTCGCGCTCATCGGCCGCCAGGGGGCTGCGTAGCGCCGTCGCCAGCGAACTGGAGATCATGGCGACGGGATTGCGGATCTCGTGGGCAATCGCCGCTGACAGCCGCCCAACCGCCGCCAGTTTCTCTTCCTGCACCAGGCGTTCACGCGCCTTGGCCAGTTCGGTCAGGTTTTCCGCCAAGCCGATTTCCTTTCGCCGCAGGTGATTCACAAGAAACCACACCAACACACCGGTCAGCAGAAAGAGCAGAGAGACGGTTCCGGCCTCGAAGTATTCGTCCACCTCAACCGGAGGATGGAGCTGAAAGAAGTGCCACACGACGTAAAACTGGAACATACTGGCGAGCAGCACCACCGCGAGCGTTTCGAGCAGCGAGCGCCGGAACGCGGCCAACAGAAGCGGCACCAGCATCAGCACGTAATACGGACTGTCCACCCGGTCCGTCAGAATTCCCAAGGTCAGCGCGAGCGCCACCTCCCAGGTGATCGTCAGCAGCGTCAGCGTCCGAACGGAGCGGTCAGTGAGCGACTGGGTGCGCGTCTGAATCCAAATCAACGCGACCAGTTGCAAGAGGAATCCCGTGCTTAACAGACTCACCAAGGCGGGAGTAGGGGTGCCAAAGTGCGCCGAGAACAGGGCATGTCCGCATAACAGTGCGGCGAGCATGGCCACGTTCAACATGGCGAAGGTGGTTTCCTGCCAGCGGAACGACTCCAGATCCGCCCCCAGCACGGCGGATTCAGGATAGAGATTCAGACCCGTGGGCTTTGCGCTCTGGCGATTGGGAACCTCCTCGCCGAGGGAAGTGGGTGAAACGGTCAGTTCCATCTGCACCGTCGCAAGCAGCTTGTTTTCGATTAGCAAGGAAACACCCGAGCTCTCAGGCGGAGGTCAAACTTCAAACGTGCGAAGGCCGGCCCCAGGCCAGATGTAAAGAACGTGTAAAATAGTAGGCAAGCGGACTTCCACTCCTGCATACATCCATCTTGTTGAAATCAAATAATTTCTAATTAACCAAGATGGGTATCGAAATCAGGACGTACAAATATGTGAACCGCCAACGTAAAACAATTAGTACGACCATTGGAATCGTTCAGGAAACTGGCCCAAGGGATTCGCGAACCGGGTCAGGAGGCGGGGCCGCCGGTAGACGCTGGATACCCGGCGTTTTCCCAGGCATCATAGCCCCCGATGACATTCATGATGCCACGGTAGCCAGCCTTGCGCAGCAGGCTGCAGGCGACCATGCTGCGATAGCCGCTCTTGCAGTGCACGGCCACGGGCCGGCTCGTCTCTAACCAGGGAAGTTGCGCGCCCAACCTGTCGAGCGGGCAGAGTTGTGCATTCTCCAGGTGACCCGCCTTCCACTCCGCCTCCCGGCGCACGTCGAGCACCTGCACTGCGCCGGTTTCGAGCTGCGAGCGCAACTCCTGCACGGTGATCTGGGGCATCGTTTCCACGGCAAATCCGGCTCTCCGCCATGGCTCGATCCCGCCACCGAGATAGCCCCGCTCACCGTCGATGCCGACGCGTGCAAGCCGAATGCGGGCTTCCTGAACCTGCTCTTCGGTGTCTGCAATCAGGACGGGACGGGCATTGATGCCGACAATGGTGCCCGCCCAGGTTGCAAATTGCCCCGCGAGCGCAATATTGATCGAACCGGGAACATAGCCAGCCGCGAACTGCTCTCCGGAGCGGACGTCCAGCGCGGGCGCTCCGTCTTCGATCAAGAGCTTCACCTGCCTGGCCGAAAGGCGTGGCAACTCCGGCAGGTCTCCGAGCGGCGCCGCTCCGGCCCGGTTGATCTCGGCATCCTTCAGAAAATATTCGGGGCGAGACGGCAGGTTGGTGGTCAACTGTTGCACAAATTCGTCGCGGCTGCGGATCTCGAGTGCAGTGTTGGTGAGCCGCTCGGTCCCAATCGTCGAGGAGCGTTCCGCGCGCATGTTACGCCCACAAAGCGACCCGGCCCCGTGCGCCGGATACACCACCACGTTGTCGGCAAGAGCCATGAGCTTGTTGTGCAGGCTGTCATAAAGAAGACCGGCCAGCTGCGCGGGAGTGTGCCTGGTCGACAGATCGGGACGGCCGACATCGCCAATGAACAACGTATCCCCGGTCAACACCGCCCAGGGTTCGGGGGACTTCTCTTCGTCGGTCACAACCAGACAGACGCTCTCGGGAGTGTGCCCGGGAGTTTCGAGGATGCTGATTTTCACCCGGCCAACCCGCAGCTCGAAGCCATCCCGTAGTGCCACGTGCGGAAAGGTTGCCGCCGCTTGGGCACCGATGTAGATTTGCGCGCCCGTACGCGCTGCCAGTTCCCGATGACCGGAAACGAAGTCCGCATGCAAATGAGTCTCAAAAATGTGCCGGATCCTGAGCCCGTGTTGCTCGGCCGCCTGCAGGTAGAGATCTACGTCGCGCTGGGGATCGACCACCACCGCCTCGCCCTCGGACCCTAACAGATAGGAAGCATGGGCCAGGCATCCCAGGTAGAACTGCTCGAAATACATGGTGGTCGGCATGGTCTTGGCGAGCGTCATGGCGTTTCCCTCAACGGCTAATCATAACCCGGTACCGGAAGCAATCCACCATGTGATCGTTCACCATGCCAACCGCCTGCATGAAGGCGTAGCAGATGGTTGAACCCACAAATTTGAATCCGCGCTTGCGAAGATCCTTACTCATGGCGTCCGACTGGGCGGTGCGGGGGGGCACCTGACGCAACCATTTCCAACGATTCAACCGCGGCCGTCCCTCCACGAACTGCCAGACGTAGGCATCGAAGCTCCCGGCCTCGTCCTGGACTTGCAAGAATGCGCGGGCGTTCTGCACGGCCGACGCCACCTTCAGCCGGTTCCGCACGATTCCCGGATCGGCCAGCAGCTGACGCACCTTGCGCGCGTGGTAGCGAGCCACCTTCTCCGGATCGAACCCGTCAAATGCCACCCGGTAGTTGTCCCGCTTCTGCAGGATCGTGTCCCAGCTCAGGCCGGCCTGCGCTCCTTCGAGAACGAGGAACTCGAACAGCTTCCGATCATCGTGCACCGGCACCCCCCATTCCTGGTCGTGATATCGGATCGCGAGCTCGTTCCTCGGCCAGTCACAGCGGATGGGCTCAGGTTTTTTCTTGCCCCTTCTATCGGTCATCGCCGCCCCTGATCAGTCATTCCAGCAAGCTCCCTCAGGCGTATCCGTTCAGCACGCGTTGAGTCGCATTATGGCCCACTGGTCATCATTGTAAGCGGTTCTTAAGCTGTTGGATTTCATGGCCCTTTCGGGCCATGACCAAACGGGTGCTCCTTTTGTAACTTGGAACTTGTCAGGCTCTCTCCTACAGTCGATCTGCGATCACGGCTCGCACAGCGGCTTTCGGCCTGTTACGTGCATCTAAGAGAACGGGAATACGGCTAGCCGTGATTCGTAGTGAAAATTTGGGAAGCGGTGGGAATGAAGTACACGATCTCGACGTTTTGTCTTTTGATGCTGGTCTTCGCAGCTGCCATGCAACCCGCGTGGACCCAGAACTCGCCCGCCGCCTACGTGGCCAGTTCGACTAGCGCCCTTCCCGCGTCCAGCTTGACGGATGACCCCCAGGATTCGGTTCTCACCATCCGCAAGCGCGTGGACGAGGTCAACGTCCTGTTCATTGCCACCGACAAGCACGGTAGGTTCGTTCGCAACCTGACCCAGGATGACTTCCATTTCCTCGACGACCATAAACCAGTGCAGTCCATCGTCGCGTTTCGTAAAGAGACTGACCTGCCCCTGAAAATGGGGCTCCTGATCGACGTGAGCGGATCGGTGCACACTCGCTTCGAGTTCGAACAGGACGCCGCCATCAGTTTCCTGCAGCACACGCTTCGCAGGGGCTTCGACAAAGCTTTCGTGATGGGCTTCAACGGACACCAGCAACTGGCGCAGGATTTCACGGACAACGTCCCGCAACTTTCGAGCGGGGTCCACACCTTGCACGACGGTGGAGGCACGGCGCTTTACGACGCGATTTACCGCGCCTGTCACGACAAGCTCCTGAAGGAACAGTCGGATCGCCCCACCCGGAAGGCGCTCATCATTCTCAGTGATGGCGACGACAATCAGAGCGAGTACACCCAGGCCCAGGCGATCGAAATGGCCCAGCGCTCCGAGGTCATCATCTACGCGATTTCGACCGACGACAGCGGCCTGATTCTTCGCGGCGACAAGACTCTCGAGAGACTCGCCGATGCCACCGGTGGACGGGCTTTCTTCCCGTTCAAGATGAAAGATATCCGGAATTCGTTCGCAGCCATCGAAGACGAACTCCGCAGCCAGTACGTGGTGTCCTATCACCCGGCCGACTTCGACGCCGATGGACGCTATCGCAGCATCGAGATCAGCGCTCTCAAAAAAGATCTGCAGGTCCGGGCCCGCAAGGGTTATTACGCGCCCCGCCAGTAAAAAGGGCGCACTGCCAGGCGCTGGGGTCGCTAGTCTATCTCAAAGGCGAGAAACTGTAGCTTTCCCTGGCGCTCCACCTGGAGAGCAACCGCATCTCCCGACTTCAGCTGCGACAGCGCGCTGCGCAGATTGTCGACCGTATCCACGGGACGATTGTTGATCGTGTGAATGACGTCCCCGGTTGTCAATCCGATGCTGGGACCGAACAGATCTGCGGCGCGGCCCAAAACCACGACCCCGGAAGGAATGCGCAGGTCCGGGATCATCGGCCGTACCTGGTCATCCAGGCTGACTGCCAAAATCGCCAGTTGCGGCACCAGATTGGTTTGCGAGTCCGCCAAGTCGAGGAGTTGATCCATCTGGTGCTTTTCCTGCAAGACAGGAATGAAGAGGGTCCTTTTCTCTGACCCATGCAGTACGTCCAGTTTCAGCACCTGGTCCACGGGATGCAGGTACAACGCTCCCATGAATGCCGGCAGCGTATTGATCGGCCGGTCGTCGGCGGCCGTAACGATATCTCCAACCTTCAGTCCAGCCGCTTCCGCGGGTCCTCCCGGCGTCACATCCGAGATCAGCACTCCCCAGGTGCGCTTCAGACCCAAGCCGGTCGCGAGCGACGGAGTGATGGTTTGCGCTCCGGCCTCAACCTCTGATCGGTGTACGTGTCCGTATTTCCGCAGGCTCTCGTACACAAAGCGGACCACCCGCGCGGGAATCGCGAAACCCAGCCCCTCACTGCCTCCGCTGCCGGTTACGATGAACGTGTTGATCCCCACCACATATCCATCCATGTCGACCAGTGGCCCCCCGCTATTGCCGGGATTGATCGGGGCATCGGTCTGGATGTAGACCATCGCCTTGGCCGGATCGGCCTGCCGCGCCACCGAGCTCACAATGCCCATGGTCACGGTGTTCTGCAATCCCTCCGGACTGCCGATCGCGAACACCAGCTGCCCCTGATGCACTGTCCGCGCCGAACCCAGCGGCAACGTTGGCAGGTCCTGCGCGTTCACCTTCAACAGAGCCAGATCGGTTTCCTGGTGAGCGCCCACCAGTTTCGCGTCCAGGATGCGCCGCTTTCCTTCGGGTTCGAGCACGGCCGCTTCGCTGGCCGGCACCGGCAAAATCACTCGGATTCTCTGCGCCCCTTCGATCACATGCGCGTTGGTCAGGATGTATCCGCTCCCGTCAACGATGACGCCGGATCCGATCGCCCGCTGCCGGGCGATCAGCGCGGTATCAGTCCGGCCACTTTCTTCGACGGGACCATAGCCGGTGACCAGAACCTGCACAACCCCCTGCGACACTTTGGCTGCCAGTGCCTCCAGCGCCGCGTTCAGTTCAGAGAGTGGACGTGGAGTTTCTGGTGCGGGTGTCAAGGTTGCCTTCTGTTTGGGCTTCTGGCTCGCTTTCTGGGCCATGCCGCCACCCGGCTCCGCTGCCGCCGGCCCCTGTGCGTGCGCTGTTCCGAGCAGCAACACTGCAAACCATAGAGAAATAAAACAGCGGGGGCGGGTGGGAAAATAACCCGGTGTCGGCATGGGCAACAACTCCTTGCAATCGACCAGAAGGTCTGGGATGGGTGACGGGCAGGTTTATTGTGACAGAAAGCAACGGACCGCGGAAAAGACCGCCAGAATGGGGGTTGAGGGGGCTGGTCACCAGGTAACCACGCCGGGGAACCTACTTCCTACCCCTAACCAACGAGTGATCAGGCTTTTAACAGGGGTGTCATCCGTGATATAACCGCCCATATAGCAGACGTTTCTGCTCCCTCAGGCAAGGTGGTTGAGCGCGCCTGTGCACATAAACGAGGCCGCAACGGAGGAGGGATTGTGTCCGACGCACGGACCGGAAAAAGATTTCCGCTAGAATTGCCGATCAAGATCCACAAAGAAAATGTTCCTGGCGAGGCCAACGGCATGACGGGGAACCTCAGTGCGGCCGGGGTTTACATTCGCGCTGACGCTTCCCTGGAAATGGGTTCCCCCGTGGAGTTCGAAATTACTCTTCCCCCGGAAGTGACTGGTGGCAAAGAAAACGTCGTCATCCAGTGTCGCGGACGGGTTGTCCGCACCGACGAGTCCAGTACCGATCCCGACGGCACCCGTGGGGTGGCATGCGTGATCGATTCTTACGAGTTCGTACGCAACTCTTAACCTCGGAGCGGTGTCGAGATGCTCAAGTTAATTCTGGCCGATAATCAGGCTATTTTCCGCGCGGGTATCGCCAAAGTGCTGGCGGTCGAAGACGAGATGCGCATCGTAGCGCAGGCCCAAACTCCCGAGCAGATGTTCATGGCGTTGGACAAGTTCCGCGCGGCTGTGCTGGTCGTGGCCGGAGGTTTTCAGTCCGACTTCAACGCCGTCGTGCAGGGCGCAACCAAGAACAAAACCCGCATCGTCGTGCTCGCCGACACCGGCGAGAGCGCGCAGCGCTACATGACCAACGGTGCTCACGGCGTCGTTTACCGTAACGTGACCAGCCCGGCGCTGGTCGATTGCGTCCGCAAGGTGGCCCGCGGCGAGACCTGGGTACAAGACGTGGCCGTGCCCAGCGAACTCACAGAGAACGATATGGTCGGGTTGCGCGTGCGGGATCGCCTCACCGCGAAAGAACTTCGCATTGTTGCGCTGATTGTTCAGGGCTACAAGAACAAGGAAATTGCCTCGCAGCTGGGTACGACCGAGCAGGTGATCAAGAACTATCTGCGCAACGTTTACGACAAGATCGGGGTCTCCGATCGTCTCGAACTCGCGCTCTTCACGATCCATCACCGCATCCTGAACGAAGCCGCCGCCGCAACCGCCGCCACCAACCAGCCGCAGGCTGGGGCCGGGGTTTCGTCCTAGCGCGAGTCTGCAGCTGAAAAATGAAAACGGCCGCCGCAGGCGGCCTTTTTGTTTCGCATCATTCCAGAGCGCCCCGGCGGTTCCCAGCCGTAGCCAGGCAAAAACCACCCCCCACGCCTATTTCTTTTTGGTCCGTTTGCTGGACCGGGCAGCTTCGCCGGGCCTGAACTCGAGCGACTGGATCGTGGGTTGCAGATCCTTGAGTCCCTCCGCGGTCGGACTGATCAGGATGAACTGCAGCAGGCTTTCTCCCGCGGTGGTCACATATTGTTCGATGTGCTGATCCGCACCATCGGTGGTCTGGATCAGCGTAGCCTTCGAGAAGGGTTGGTCATGGATCGTCAACCTCTCCGGACTATGCTGGTACTTCACCGGCAGGCCCTGTTCCTTGGCGGTTCGTTCCGAGTAGGTAATGAAGCCCTCCGCCGCCGTGGGCCCGGGGGCGGTCGCCAAGCGGGTGGCGATAATCTGGAGGGCCTTGCGCTCGGTGCTCTTCCGGAAAGGCGCATTCTCGGTCATCACCAACAGCACCCGGTTGCTTGGATGACTTGCCGTGGTCCGAGGAGCAGCTGCTTTGGCACGCTCGGCGGTGGGTGGCACCACTGCCCAGCCCGGCGGGACCTGCAAGGAAAACCGGTACGTCGAATTGCTGTAGACGCCGTTGGCCAGAGATCCGCCGTTAGCAGCCATCCCGGTGGGCGTGAGTTTGCTCGACAGGCGCGAAGGTTGCCCTGATGGCGCCGCCGGGTTGGCCTGCGCGAAACCCTGAGATCGGACCGACGCCGCCCATAGGACTGCCAAACCGCAAATGCCGCCAATGCGAAAGGCTGTTTTCATAGTTCGTCGCGAGCGTAGCATCCCGGCGCTTTTCCCACAATTGCGCCGCCAGTTCCCTCCAGTTCCCTGCGCCGCCCGTACCCAAGAGTTTGCCCCTTGCTCTAGCCGGCCGCGCAGCCAACGGGTCGAACCGGCCCTTCCAGGCAAGCGGGGTTGCCCGCTTTCTATTCAACTTTAGCTTCGGTTCTGGTTGACGAGTTCCCAAAAATCGCATAGGCTTTTGTCCCATCCCCGTCCATCCCCCGGGGTCTCAGCCGCTTCTGCGGGCACTCCATCCTCCACTGCCTGACGGGACCGGCCTGTTGTGTACCCACTAAGGAGACCTGCCATGGCTGGAAAATCCCTGGTTTTAGCCCTCGTTCTTTGTGTTTCGGCAATTGGGGCACGCGCTGCCACGCGAGAGGAAATCGTGCCGGCCGGAACGATCCTGCACTGCACCATGGACGAACCAAACTTTTCTTCGAAGACGGCGATGGCCGGAGACCCAGTCCTCTGCCACCTCGGGCCGCTCAACACGTTCGGACATTCGGTATTCCCGCGCGGCGCGCTGCTGAGCGGACACCTTCAGGATTCCAAAGATCCCGGGCACTTCGTTGGCAAGGGATGGCTGGAAATGGAGTTCGATCGCATCATCCTGCCGGGCGCCGAAGTGATGCCACTGGCCGCCAAGATCATTGCCGCCCCCCACCTGAAGGCCGATCGCGAAGGAAAACTGCACGGCGGCGGACATCCGCGTCGCGATGCCATCGGATGGATGATCCCCGTCTTGTGGCCCATCAAGATTCTCACGCTACCGGCACGCGGTCCGTACCCGGCACTCAAGGGCGAGTCGCGCCTGACCATGCGACTGATGGAAGACGTCATTGTGCCCTTGCCCGCGGTGGCCCGCGCTTCGGTCCCGTCCCCGCCCTGGGCGGCTCCAACGAACTACATCCCGTCCCCGTACGGACTCATGCGGCCGGCGTCACTGGTGACGCGCGAGCCGGCGAAGCCTGAAAGGGCGACGGCTGACCTGTCTGGCTCTCTCCCCGGTCGTCCGCGGATGGTGGAGTCGCGGGCACTCGATCCCTCGGGGACGGAGGCACCGCAAGCAGAACAGCGGAGCGAGGCCCAGCCGCTAAACCCGCCGGCAGGTCACGATGACAAGTCGACGCTGGTCGTTTTGAAAGGCGGCTCGGCGTTCCTCTCGCGCGAGTATTGGGTGCAGGGGGGGCAGATCCAGTGCGTCTCGGAGGACGGAGAAAAGAAGGCCTTTGCTCTGGACAACGTAGACCTGTACCAGACCGTCCGCCTGAATCGTGAGCGAAACGTGGAGTTCGTCCTGCACTCCAAGGATGGAGTCGTGGAGCAATAGGGGGGACTGACCAGCCGTCCCGTGGCATGCGTGTCGGCTCCTATGCCCTGGAACTCTGGGGTCAAACGCGAAGAGCCGGAGCTCTCGCTCCGGCTCTTGACTCCTGCATTCGGTTTTGCTTCGGCCCTAGCCGACCTTCTCGCCGACTGATTTCCCCTGCGAGAACAAGTAGAGGTAGTCGGGTCCACCGGACTTCGAGTCGGTACCCGACATGTTGAACCCCCCAAACGGATGCGCCCCGGCAATCGCTCCGGTGCACTTGCGGTTGATATACAGATTGCCCACATGGAAGTCGCGGACAGCGCGTTCGATCTTGTCGCGCGACTTGGTATAGACGGCACCCGTCAGACCAAACTCGGTATCATTGGCGATTTCGAGCGCGTGGTCGAAGTTCTTCGACTTGATCACCGCCAGCACGGGACCGAAGATTTCTTCTTGCTCCAGCTTCGACTTCGGCGGAATGTCGGCAAAGACAGTCGGTTGCAGATAGTAGCCCTCGCCCGCATGGCTCGCGCGTCCGCCACCGGTCAGCAGCCTTCCATCGCGCTTCCCAGCTTCGATGTATTCCAGGATCGTCTTCATCGACCCTTCGTTGATGACGGCGCCCAGGTCGTAGTTCTCGGCTGGATCGCCGACGGTGAACTTCTCGACCCGGGCTTTCAACCTGTCGAGGAACTTGTCATAGACCCGCTCGTCCACGATCGCGCGCGAGCATGCCGAACACTTCTGGCCCTGGAAGCCGAAGGCAGCTTGGGAAACGCCTTCGACGGCCGCGTCGAGGTCTGTGTCCGCATCGACGAGGATGGCATCTTTGCCGCCCATCTCGAGAACCGTGCGCTTGATCCAGATCTGGCCGGGTGCTTGCGTTGCCGCGCTCTTGTTGATGTGCAGCCCAACCTCGCGCGATCCCGTGAAGGCGATGTAGCGGGTCTTGGGGTGCGAGACGACGGCGTCACCGAAGCTTGCACCGGCACCCGGACTGAAGTTGACCACCCCCTCAGGCATGCCCGCTTCTTCGAGCAACTCGATGAATTTCGCAGCGATGGTCGGCGAATCGCTTGAAGGTTTGAGGACCACCGTGTTACCGCAAACGATCGACGCCAGCGTCATGCCCGCCATGATGGCGCACGGGAAGTTCCAAGGCGGAATAACCGCGCCCACGCCGAGAGGGATGTAAAACAGGCTGTCGCGCTCCCCGGGCAGTTGCACGTGCGGCGCGGTCTTTTGCAAGCGCAGGGCTTCGCGAGCATAGAGTTCGCAGAAGTCGATGGTTTCGGCGATATCGCCGTCGGCTTCGGCCCAGTTCTTGCTGACTTCAAACACCAGCCACGCCATGAACTCATATTTACGCTCACGCAGCAGATCGCCAACCCGGAACACCAGGCTGGCGCGCTCTTCCACCGTGGTGCGGCTCCAGGACGCGAAGGCCTTGAGCGCGGCATTCATCGCGGGCTCGACGTGTTCTTTCCCGGCCTTCTGGTGCACGCCGACGACCTGCGACGGATGGGCCGGATTCAGGGACTTGATTTTCTCGGCCGTTCTGACGCGCTTACCGCCGAGGATCAGGTCGTACTCGCGTCCGAGCTGGCCGCGCACCTTCTCCAGCGCGCTGCGCATCTTGCGCGCGTTATCTTCCCGGCTGAAATCAACCGACGGTTCGTTGACGAACGGCCCTTCATGTAGGCGAACTTGTAGACGCGGCGGGGCTTCGATCGTTGCCATGAGTGCACCTCTGTGGGGATGTCGAAGTCGAGTCCTGAAGCGGACAGATGACTGTTTTCTACTGCTTCATTGTAGCACCGGGAGAACAAGACATGCGGCGCGCGATGCCCGGTCGGGTTGCTTGAGTCCGACCGCCCGGTCACTTGCGGGAGTGCGTCGGTCAGGATCGCTGGCCGGGACCACTCTGCCAGAAACGACGAACGACGAAACCGCACCGACGACCTGGTCATGGTCGCAGCTCATCCACTGGTGACCGCAATCGCTGTCGAGCATGAGAATCCCGGCGTGAATCTGCTTGCCAAAATCCAGAGCCGGACCGGGCGTGACGCTGTGATCCTGCATGGGCACTACCACCAACACTTTGGCTTTGACAGCGTCTGCAGCCTTCTCCATGGAGCCGGCAAAGGTATCGGAGACGTCCAGGGACATCATCGCTTGCGCTTGACGACGATGGTTATTGGCGTCGAACGCCGGTTCGGTCTTCGCCTTTTCAAGCGAGACCAGCGCCTGCTTGCGCGTGGCCAGCCGATTGTAGCGTTGTGGAGTCGTGAGCACGAGCACGCCGAATTCAGCGTTGGCGACGCGCGCCGGGTTCTCGTCATAGTTTCCGCCCTTCCAGCCGGGATCGTTCATGATGGAATCGATTTCGGCTTGCCGCAGCACGAGCTCATACGCCGCTAGGCGGGGGTGAACCGACGATGGGAATGGCTTTGTCCATGAAATCGGGATCGGACACGAACCATTGGAACGTCTGCATGCCACCCATCGAAATGCCCATGGCGGCCTTCAGCTGATGGACGTGCAAGACCTCGGCGAGCAGCCGGTGCGGGCTGTTCATGTCGCGGATGGTGATCTTCGGAAATTGCATGCGGGGCTAGTAGGCGGCACGCAGCCGGTCTTGCCGCTCCTTGCGAGTCGTTCAGCGCATGGGTTCGACGCTCGTGATCCGAAACGGCTCAATGATGGTCTTGACGGGCAGGAAGGCTCCTCGAGCGGCAGGGGCTCGTCGTCCTCGGTCAGGCACCGGGATCACGGGACCTTTACCGACTCCCGGCGCTCCACGGGAGGTTTTACCGCTGCGGTTCTCTCCAGCTTGTCCCAGGCAAATTTCTGGCCCTCGGCGGCGCGCTTGAGCGTCTTCAGCAGAACGACGGAAAACAACTGGCGGTAGGCGAACCGTTGCAGCCATACCTGGCTCAACAGCCAGGCGTCTTCCTTGGCGCCGGGCCGGCGGCGCTCGAGGGCAAAGGCGATGGCCGACGCGAAGAAGTCGATGACCGTGAACGCCAGGAAAAACACCACCAACTTCTGGAAGCTCGCGGGATCGGTGGATTCCGGGTGGAAATACTTCTGAATGAAGTACCAGCCCGTACCGACGATGAACATGATGTCGATGAACGGTGACACCAGGGGCAGCAGGATCTGGAAGATCAGAATGTTGGGCAGCGCGACCCAGCCCAGCGCACCCTTGCGCGCGAAAACGCCGCGATGCTTGTAGACGGCTTGCAGGATTCCGAACGACCAGCGGAAACGCTGCCGCATCAGGCCATTTGCGGTGGTTGGGGCTTCCGTGTAAGCCAGGGCCTGGTCTTCATACTCCACGCGATAGCCGCGTCGCAACAGAGCCATCGTGAGATCGGCGTCCTCGGCGACGGTATCGACGTGATACCCGCCGGCCTCGCGCACCGCCGATACACGCCAGGCACCGATGGCGCCCGGCACCACGCTGACCGCACCGAGCGTATCCAGCGCGCGTCGCTCGAAGTTCTGGCTCGTGATGTATTCCAGCGCCTGCCAGCGCGTCCAGAGATTGACCCGGTTCCCGACCTTGGCATTACCCGCCATGGCGCCGACTTTCGGATTGAGGAAATGCGGGACCAGTTGCGAAATAGCATCGTGCGCGATAATCGTGTCGGCGTCGATGCCCACAAAGATCTCCTCGTCGGTCAGGTACTCCAGGCCAAAATTCAGGGCTTCGGCCTTTCCGGCGTTGGGCTTGGTGAGGATCAGCACCCTGCCCTCGGCTTCCTCCTGGGCGAACGCTCTGCGTGCCACTTCGAGAGTCCGGTCCTTCGAGCCATCGTCGATGACGATCACGTGCAGGTTCGGATAGTCGGAATCGAGCGCTGACCGCACGGTGCGCTCAATCACCTTCTCCTCGTTGTAGGCCGGAATCAGAACCGCGACCTTCGGCTTGTACGCGGCGATCTGGGCCGCCGGTCCAAGTGCGCGGGTCGTGAGCCGGTCATAGACCGCCAGCGCGCCGACCAGCAGCAACCTTGACGTCATGAGTAGATCGCCGAGGAAGAAGATCCACGTAATGGACCACATCCCTGCTCCCCACAACCAGAACCCGATGCGGTTGAGCCACGCAGCCCAGCGTTCATTGCCCGGGATCGGGGGCATCACGTCGGCCTTGGTCTTGCCCAGAAGCTGATAGACCGGCACGATCTGGTAGCCCCGGGACCGCAGCCCTTCAATAATCATGGGAAGCGCCCGCACTGTTTCGCGGCGTTCTCCACCGCCGTCGTGCAGCAGGATGATGTTGCCACACAGTTGGTCATTCACATTGCAGGGGGGAAGATCTTTCATGACCGCATCCCGGATCTCTTCGGCGCTGCGGTGCGGATTGTCGCGCCAGTCATTGGGATCGATGCGGTTGCCGATCGTGACGTACCCCATGTCCTGGGTAACCTCGAGCGGGCGCACCTGGTCGGCAGTGTCCGGTTCCTGGTCGATCGAGTATGGCGGGCGGAACAGGATGGTGCGAATTCCCAGACGGCTGGCGAACAGACGCTCGGTCAGGTTGAGCTCCACCCTCATGTAGGTTTTTGAAATGTTACTGATGTCAGGATGGGTGAAGGTGTGGTTGCCGATCTCGTGGCCTTCGTCGTAGATCCTTCGCGTCAGCGCCGAGTTGTTTTCCGCTTGGATACCGATGAGGAAGAAAGTCGCCGGGACATGCTCGGCCTTGAGAACGTCAAGGATCTTGGGAGTCCATTCGGGATCCGGGCCGTCGTCAAATGTGATCGCGACTTGTTTGGCAGCCGCTCCATAGCGCGCGACCCGATAAGGTTCCGGCAGGGACTTGAAGACCTGGTCGGTGATCAGACCGCTCGAATCGAGGGTGATTTCGCGCTCGCCATCGGCTGGCCGAGCCTCGATGCGCAGGATCTCGCCTTGCCCCTCCATGTCGACGTCCTGGCCGGGCGGCACATCCTTGAGTTTGTCCGGGGCCCCGGCATCGGCGGGCAGGTCCCATATTTTCCAGAGGGAACGATCCTCGGAACCCAGACGCCACAGGGCGAACGTCTTGATGCCGAGAGTGCGGGCGGCGCGCATCTCATTGAGCGCCGTCACACCGTCGAGGAACCAGACGTCGTGCCGCAAGTTGCTCTCATCCATGTAACTGAAGTGCGGGTTGAAGCTGTCCGAGTCGAAATCGACGTCTTCGTCCGAGTCACGTGCCGCCAGCCAGGATTCCTGCACGGTGACGTTCACGTTCTTCAGTCCGGGCGGAGGATTTTTCTTCGGCCTCTCTACCCAGTCGTAACCATAGTTACCGACCGCGCAAATCAACTTGTCGATCGGAACCTTCTGCTTGGCGATCTCGAGGTTCTTGGCAAACCAGTCCTGGGAAGCAACCGGCCCGGGCTCACTCTGGGACTCATGCTCGTCATAGTCCATCAGGACCACACCATCGCTGCGCGCCGCGATGGCTGCGTAATCGAAATCGCGGTCCCGGGCTGGCACACTCACGTAGAGCTTGAGACCCCGGGCGTGCAGGTCGCTCGACAGCTCCCCGAGCAGGGCCAGGTAGCCTGGTTGCGCACGCTTCGGGAAATCTTCGAAGTCCACCATCAAACCGCGATATTTGTCCGACGCGAGAAAAGCGTCGATTTGCTGCCGGAAGCTCGCCCGCGCCTCCGGATTCATCAGGAACCCGGCAATCTCGGGTTTCCACTCCGTTTCATCAAAGTTGTTCACCAGCGGAAACACTTCCGTGTCGGTCTCGGCCGACTTGAGGAAGGGCATCACTACATAGTCGACAGCGCGCACTTTGCCGTTTTTGAGCACGTCGAAGTACTTGTAGCTTTGCTGATCGAGTCCTTGCACCTTGCCATCGGGACCCAGTACGTGCAGCCACTCCGGATACAGCAGGTCAATTTGGTGGGCGTACTCACGCAGGGACGCAAAGCTGGCTGCGTCCCACTGCACATAGAAGGCGGCCCGGATCCCTTCCTCCGCGTTCAGGACGACCTGGGAGGGTGGCTTTTTCGTCTTGCGCCGGGCGCGCGCAGCTGCCAGCCGGCGGCGCTCCTTCTCTTTTTCCTTCTCCTTCTCTTTTTCCTTGAGGGCGTGATAGGGGCGCTTCTGGTCAGGCAGCAGAAGGCTTGGAAGCTGTTCATCGCGAATGGCGGTGTAGACGAAAAACACCACCAGCAGGGTGATCGTCACGCCGAGTACGTCGAACAACCGGCGTAGCCGTCGCCGGCGGGACTGTCGAGGATCGTAAAAGACCGGTTTTGCCATGAGCACGCGTTCCTACTCATCGTATGATGCGTTTTCGGCAGGGTCAAACCCTCTGGGACATTCCGAAATCTCCTCTTGGGGCAGGAACCGCGTCGAGAACGTGGCGGCTGCGGGGAAACCGGATATATTCAACAGGTGCGCCAGCTTGTGCGCCAAAACCTGCGGTTTTTCCTCTGGGCCACGCTCGCGGCGCTGGCGCTGCGCTTATTTTTCCTGCTCAAGCTCCCTCACGTCACGGCCGATTCCACCTTCTACGCCGACCTGGCCAAGAACTGGCTACTGCATGGCGTCTACGGACTGACCACCGAAGGCTCCCGCGTGAGCCCGAGCTTTGCGCGCCTGCCCGGGTATCCGGCATTTCTGGCGCTGGTGTTTGCAATCTTTGGCCGCGACCATTTCCGCACGGTACTGATTCTGCAGATGCTTGTGGATATTGGGACGTGCTTCCTGCTCGCCGACCTGGCGCGCCGCTCGATTTCCGACCGCGCCGCCCAGGCTGCCTTCCTGCTGAGCGCGCTCTGTCCCTTCCTCGCGCAGTATGCGGCAGCGGTTCTGGCTGAAACCCTCGAAGTCTTCTTTACTGCACTTGCCATGGATCTCGCCGTCATCGGACTCGGCCAGATTGAACGGGGCGGATTTCGCTACCGCCCGTGGCTAGGCTGCGGAGCCGCGGTGGCTGCCTGCATTTTGCTCCGGCCAGATGGCGGCCTGCTGCTGCTGGCGATCGGGGTGTACCTGGGCATGGTTGTCTTGCGCCGCTGGCGCGCCCGAACGGCGGTCATGCCGGTTGTTCGGGCAGGCGTTGTCGTTGCCGCCTGTGCCTTGGGGCCGCTGGTCGTTTGGGGCCTCCGGAATCTGCATACGCTCCACCGGCTGGAGTTCCTCGCACCCCGCTACGCCAACGAAGAGGACGAATTCGTTCCCCTCGGATTCAACCGCTGGACCCGAACCTGGATTGCGGACTACGCCTCAACCGAAGAGATTGACTGGAATGTTCCCGGGGACACGGTCGATCCCACCAAGCTGCCGTCGCGGGCGTTCGACACAGCCGAGCAGCGCCAGAAGACATTCGACCTTTTCGAACAGTACAACCAGACCCTTCACATGACGCCCGAGCTCGACGCCCAGTTCGCCGCCTTGGCGGACGCGCGGATCCGGGCCCATCCGTTGCGCTATTACGTCTGGTTGCCGGCACTGAAGATCGCCGATATGTGGCTGCGCCCTCGCACCGAGCTTCTACCGCCCGATACGCGCTGGTATGAATTCAACGACGATCGGAAATGGATCGTACTGACGGTGGGCCTGGGGTTTCTGAACCTGCTGTACGTGCTCGCAGCCGTTGCGGGTTTGGTGCGAGGACATCCCATAGCTTGGGCGGGCCTGGGAATCTCTTACATTCTGCTACGATCGCTGTTTCTGGGCTCGATGGAGAATCCGGAACCGCGCTACACCCTCGAATGTTACCCAGTGGTGATTTTGCTAGCTTCCGCCCTGTGGCACCGTCCCGGATCCCTTCCGGCCAGCGATTTTCGACCGTAGTCTCTACTTAGGGCCTGCATGGCTCGGCGGACGGAGACGTTCCGCCTCGCCTCGCTCCCGTTCCGCATCCAGTCTCCTGCCCAGCTGCGAGTAGGCGTCGGCCAGGAACGCGTGCGCTTCCCGCGAATCGGGCTGCACTTGGGCGGCCTTCTTCAGGTTCGGCAGGGCGTCCACGGGATTGCCCTGCAGGGAGAGAATCCGTCCCCGCAAAAGATTCGCGCGGTAGTGGTTCGCGCTCAGGCTCAGCGTGGTGTCAAGTTCGGTCATCGCTTCCGGCACGCGATCGATGCGGGCATACACCGAAGCCAGGGAGAAGTGAGCATCGGCCCAGCGCGGCGCTCGCGCGACGGCAGCCTCAAATTCGGGCGCGGCGGATTTCCAGTCGCCGGTCTCGAACAGCGCCAGGCCAAGCTGGTAGTGGCCCATACCGGAGTCGGGGAGCAGTTTTACGGCCTTCTGCAGCGGTTCCAGGGCCTGTGCGTAATTCTTCAGGCCGGCTTGGGCGATGCCCAGCTGCATCAGAGCAATCGCCATGTCGGGCTGATCCTTGAGTGCGCTCTGCAACAGCGGCACCGCCTCTTGATAGCGGGCATCCTCGACGTCGAGCAAGGCATCATGCAGAAAGTTCGAGACTTCGATCTTTGACTTCGGGTCGGGGCCAGCATCGGTGGCAGCTCCGGTCGGATTGCTGGTATCGGAGGCGACGTAGCCAAGAGCCTGCAATTTCTGAACCTGCTCCGGATCGGGCTTCGCCAGGTTCACCATCGTCTGGCTGGTCTTGCTGCGAAAGTCTTCCAACTGTGCGGCCAGGGTCTCCGACACCGCCTTGCTGGTGCTCGCCAGGTTGTGCTCTGCCTTGGGATCAGTTCCCTGATCGTAGAGCTCCGCCTGCGGCGCCCGGACGTAAAGATACTTGCCCTCGCGCAACGCCCGGAGCGAACTCCACCCGAAGGCACGATGGGGATATTGTGTTTCCGCATAGGCGGGACGATCTTGTTCACCCGGATGCGTAGCCGAACGGGCCGGAATCATCCTGAGCAGCGACTCTCCCTGCATTTCAGCCGGCACAGCGAGGCCGATAGCGCGCAGGATGGTCGGCGCAACATCGACCAGGCCGACCCGGGTATCGACCTGCTTGCCAGCAGCGCGATTACCCGGCAACTTGAGGAGCAGGGGCACGTGAATCGTCTCGTCATATAGAAACACTCCATGAGTGTTCTCCCCGTGCTCTCCCAGCGATTCGCCATGATCGGCCATCACCGCAATCAGTGCGCCGTCGTAGAGCCCTTGCGAGCGCAGCGCCGCCAGCAGCCTGCCGACGCAGTCATCGGCATAGGCAATCTCTCCGTCGTAGGGCTGCGCGGCATACTTCGTCTTGTAAGGTTCAGGCGGATCATAGGGATCGTGCGCGTCGTACAGATGCACCCAAAGAAAGAAGGGATCCGGAGGACGCTTCTTCAAAGCAGTGATGGCCCGCTCCACCACTTCGCCGCCCCGCCGCTCGACCGACTTATAGCGATCCATGCCACCGGGGCGGAGACGAAAGCCGGCGTCGTAAACATCAAATCCACGATCAAATCCGGGAGCGGTGCCATCCAGCGGATCGAGCACAAGCGACGCTACGAATGCCGCCGTGCGATAGCCATGATGATGCAGGACGTCGGGAAGGTAGGGCAGCCGCGGCGACAACCGGATGCCGAAGTCCACGACCTGATTGAACTGCGGGTAGGTGCCGGTAAGGATGGTTGCGTGCGATGCCGTAGTCAGCGGCACGTGAGAGTAGGCGCGAGAAAACACGACGCCCTGTTTGGCAAGCTGGTCAAGGTGCGGCGTCAGGTTGCGCTGTGAGCCCAGAAACCCCATGCGGTCGGCGCGGGTAGTGTCGAGCGTGATGAGGATGACATTGCGGCGAGATGCTCTGACGGGGGATTGCTGGGGCGCAGCGTGGGCCCGACGTGGCTGGGTGGCTTGACCCCAGAGGGAGCTCGACAAGAAAGCCAGACAAAGGGGGAGCCCGACCAGACGCATAGAAAAAGGGAGTCTACCATAGCGCGACTCCCTCACTGACTCGCACTCCTGGCAACCTCGCTAGAACATGACCTTCAGCGCGAAATTCATGTTCCGTGGACCGCCCTGGGCAATCACCGGGTTGCCCACAGCCACGTCGGGCGTCGATGTAATCGTTGCGAATGAAGTGCTACCCACCGTGTAGTTGGTCACCAGCGGCGCGAAATTCCCGCGATTCAGGACGTTGAATACTTCCCAGCGGAACTGCACGGTGAAGCGCTCCCCGATCTTGGTGTCTTTGAGGATGGTCATATCCCACTGGCTAAGCCCGGGCCCTCGCAACATGCCTCGCCGCGAGTTGCCGATCGTCCCGCTGCAAGGAATGTAGAACGGCTTGACCGGAAGAGTGGTTTTGCTCAGGTTGCTGTCAAAGGCCGGATTCGGAACCGTGTTGATCCCCGGATCCTGAAACTTGAAAGGACTCCGGCCACAGGGATCCAGTGCAGTGGGATCATAGGGAATGGACCCGTCACCCGGATCCCCGAAAAGAAACGCTTGCGTGACATACTGGCCGGGATTGCGAGTGCTGTACTGGATGGGCGACCCATCGTAGGAAGCACGTAACGCCGGTCCACTTAGCCCCTGACCGGAGGTGTCCCCATTGAACAAAGCGGAGAAGGGACGTCCGCTGATGGCGGTGTAAATGGTGCTGATCTGCCAGCCCCGGCCGATCAGCTTGGGCGCCTTGGGAACGCTCGGAAAGCTGTAGAGTCCGCTGACGTTGAAGTTGTGGGTGACGTCGTGATCACACAATCCTTTCGAGTCTTTGGGATTGAACGGATTGTTGGCCTGCGGATAGTCGCCCGCCCCACCACGATTCACCGAATTCTCGTCGAAGCACTTGCTGAAGGTGTAGTTGTAGGTCAGGTTGACGCCGTGCCAGTTGCGCTGGCTCAAGGTGGTTTGCAGGCTGTCATAGCGTGAGTAAGCCGCGTTGGTCGCCTGAATAATGTGGTTGTAGAGGGGTGTGCCAGTTAGGGAGTCGACAAAAACATTGTCAAACGGTCTGGTCCCGTTGCCCCCGATCGGACTGGCATTCAGGTCCCGATACATCAGCAACTTCTGACCGTAGGAGCCGGAGTAGCCTACCGTGAGAACCTGGTTGTTCGTGATTTCCCTCTGAATGCTCAGGTTGTAGTTGTGCGCGCGGGGGGTCTTGAAATTTTTCACCACCGCGAAGGCGTCGAAAGGCGCGCTGCCCGAAGGACTGGTGCCGAAAACCGGGCCGGACGTCGCACTGTCGAAGCAAACATAGTCGCCAGCGGTGCCTGGAGGGTTGGGATCGACGCAGGTGGCGGCAGTATCGTCGGGCGCGTGACCATCTGAGCCTGACAGCGAAACCGAGTTCGACGAGAACTGGCCCTGGAATGGCTCGGTAAAGGCACCGGCGCGAGCGTGTGCGAACGAGTAAGGCGCCGCGATGGCACCAAAATTAGGCACGTCGTAGGTAAGCGAATAACCGCCGCGCAACGCCGTTTTGCCGTTTCCAAAAAGATCCCACGCGAAACCGAGGCGAGGACCAAAGTCACCCAGGTCTTTGTTGTAAAGACTGCTAATCCCCTGACCCAGGGTGAGGAGGCCTCGGTCCGGAAAGAAGTTGGCTCCGTGATTGTCCTTCTCTCCCAACGCGCCATTCACTTCCCAGCGCAAACCCAAGGTTAGCGTCAACCGGGGTCGCACTTTCCACTCGTCTTGCGCATAGAAGCCGACCGATTTCTGCACGATGTGGCGGTGGGTATCTCCAAAGTTGCGGTCTGCGAGATCGGCCTTGGCCAACAGCAACTGCTCAACCTCGCCCACCGACCCGGAAGCGTAACCCATCACCAGACCAGTTCTGGCCCGGTTGCGCAGGCTGTTGGTGTAGGCCGTCTGGTAGTTGCCCCCAAACTTGATGCTGTGATTGCCCTTGACCCAACTCAGGTGCTCGGACCAGTCGTAGCTCTGGTCAGGGCGAGTGGTAATGGGATAGCCCTGCACTCCACCGATATAGCCGCCATAGCCCAGGTTGTACAGGTAGACGTAAGGCACGCCTAAATCGGAGGCCGCCAGTGGACCTGTGTCCACGCCCAAGCTCTTGGGATCCACCTTATTGTTTACGTCAATAATCTGTGCGAAGCGTTGCCAGCCAAAACGGCTCTCCAAAACCTTGTTGCTCCCGATGTTCCAGGTGTGGCTGAGTCCCGCCATCTGAGTGCGGGATGGGGCGATGGAGTTGAATAAGTTGGAGGGGTGATTACCGCCAGCAGGCAAACCCGCAAACGACGGTGCACTCTGTAAGCTGTCTCCAAAGATGTAGCGGGCCGACATCGAGTGCTGGGTATTGAAGTGGTGGTCCACCTTCACACCGAACCCGTTCATGCTATCGGTGGTCGGCGTTTTGAGCACCAGATTGCCCGAATCAGAGGTTGGGAAGTAGCTGAGCAAGGCTTCGCCCGCAGCAGTCGTTGTCAGACCAGCACCGGCGATAGCGGTCCGGGCGGCCTGGATGTCGGGGTTCGCAACGACGGCACGGTTGACCACGCCTTCGGATATGTAGCGCTGGCCTTCGTAGTACAGGAAAAAGAAGGTCTTATCCTTCACGATGGGGCCACCCACGGTTCCGCCAAACTGCTGATTACGGATGAACGTTGGGTGACAAGGATCGGGGGTCCCGTTGCAACCCGAGGACTTGGAAAAATAGTTGATGGCGTCGGCGAAGTCGGTGTGCCGCACCCATTGCGCGGTACCGTGCCAGTCGTTGGTGCCGCTCTTCATGACCATGTTGATGGGGGCACCGCCCTTGACTCCAAATTCGGCGGAGGGCGTCTCCTGAACACCGAGTTCTTCAATTGCTTCCGGCGGAAACAGGGTCGCGGGAATTCCCACCACTCCCGTCTGCCCTACCGAGGAGTCGCCGTAGTAGCGGTCGTTGTTGTAGAGGCCATCGATGAGGTAGTTGTTCGATGTTGTCCGGGCGCCATTGATGCTGATTGCGAGGAACCCGCCTCCTGGAGTGCGCTGCACACCGGGTGTAATCGCGAGCAGGGAATTGAAATCGCGGCCATTCAGCGGCACGCTCTCGATCTTGGCGTTGTCCACGTAGTTGTTGTTATTGGCTGAGAGTTCCACCAGCGGAGCGGCGCCTTCTACGGTTACGGTCTCAGTGCGTTGACCAACCTGCAGCACGTAGGCGGCGTGGGTCAGCCCGCCCGCTGCGACCTGCACCTTGCGCTCGGTCGTCTTGAAACCGGGAGCGGCCACTGAAACCTTGTAAGTGCCGATTGGTAGATCGTTGATGCGGAAGCTTCCGGAGTTGCTGGTCGAGGTCGATCGGGTCTGACCGGTGCTGGGGTCGGTCGCAGTAACCACCGCATTCTGCACCACCGCGCCCGAGCTGTCAGCCACGTCACCCTCAATGTCGCCCGTGATTTTCTGCGCAAATGCAGGAAGTGCAACCAGGAACAGACAGAGACAGCCAAGCAGCAAGCGCGAAGACAGACCTCTCCGCATGAGCATCCCCCCTCTCCAAGTGTGAATCCGTTGTCACCTGGAGGCGTGATTTGCGCACAAGTGTAGCCACGTTCACTTTGAAGTCAAGATGATTATGACCGTACTTGCCACAATTTACGTGACTTGCAGTCATCGCATTCGCGAGAGCGATGGGGAGCATCACAGAAACGCGCAGGACACCTCTGTTGAGCGAAGAAATCTTCAACTTCGCATAGCACAACAATGATTTTTAGAATGTGTGGAGGTGACCGGTGCTCACCCCAGGGGCGAGTCACTCATCCGGAAGCGGGTGCGCACGTGTTCGGAGAGGAGTTCGATGGCAGGACGGTTAGCAACCGGGTCCGACTTGGCGAGATACTTCATGGCCTCCACCAAGGTTCGCTGGCCGTCGACGTAACGGGGATCGGCGGTTCTCTCTCGCTTTTTGCGGCCTATGCTGGGAGCAACGGGAATCGTAAAAACCTTGGCCATGAAGAGTTCACCCACCGCCTATCGCAGCAGTATAGCTGCCCCAGTAGCAATTTTCAGCCTTAATCTTCGCTATTTAAATTCACGGGGTTAGCCCTTCGGCGCGGCCACATATTTCGTGTCGCTTGCGGTCTTCAGCTTGAAAACGTTGTCGGCAATTTTTTGATTAATCTGGAAGTCGGAGTACTTCGCCAGGCGATAGTCGCCGGAAGGCTCGAAAAACTGTTGCTGCACGGAAATGCCGCGCGCCGGGTCGATCCACAGCCATATCTTGCCAAAGATATTGCGCACACGATCGGACTTTGGGACCAGTTCCAGCTTGGCCGCGTTGACACCGTCGACCGTCTCGGTGCCGAGATATTTCACATCGAACGACTTCAGCATGTCCTGGCCGCTGCCACCAAAGCCCAGCACCAAAAAGCTCTCCACCGCGTCGCGATTTTTTCCCGCCTCATAGGTCGTGACGCGTTTCACTTTTGGCTCGTAGATTTCCACCTTGCCGTTGCTGAAGAGCACGCTCTTCGGCGGATCTGCGATGTCGGCCATCATCTGGATTTCTTTTCCGGCGCGGCGATAGTAGACCGTGCCCTTCTGCGATTCTCTCTCGTTGACGACCTTCCAATACTGCTCCCAAACGAAATTCGCCTGGGTGGTGCGGAACGAGGCTGCGGCCGAGTCCATCTGACTGAGCACTTTCTGAAGGTTCGGATCGTTCTGCGCCACGGCGCCAGGCGCACCAAAAGGCAGGAGACAACACAACGTGAAAAGGAAAAGCCAGATGCGCGTGGGATAACTGGGTTTCATCGCTCCCTCGGAAAAACCGCGTCCGCTGCCGCTCGCACGCTACTCCTTCTGCACCCAAACCTTGTAGCTCTGCACATGGCCCGAGCCATCCTTGACCGCTTCGTACTTTGAAATGGCGGCGGCACCCGTAATCGGCTCAATGATCGCCAGCATCTCATCGCGCATGCCGTCTTCCGTCCTGGCGTTGAGCTCCGACGCTTCGATCTGGTAGATGAATCCCCCCTTGCCGTCGGGCTGAATCACCACCCCGGTCTGATGCGGAACACGCTCGATCGGTTTGTCCTTGAAGTTGATCCAGTAGGGCGACAGGAGCACAAATACCAGGATGAGCGTCACCATCACGTCGTAATGGAGACTCCCGCGTTCATAAGACCACAGAATGTATCCGCGGATTGTGCGCCAGATCGAATTCATCGGCAGCGACGGCGTGCTGGGGATCGCCGAACTTGCTTTCGCGCGTTCCAAGTCTAGTGACTGCTCCTGCTTCTGGCAACGACCGTTGTCGCCACTCCGGCCGACTCTAAAATTTCTTCGGCGTAATCCGGTCGGTTCCGATATAGGGACGAAGCGCTTCAGGAATCACGACGCTTCCATCCGCTTGCTGGTAGTTCTCGACGATCGCCACCCAGGTCCGGCCCACCGCCAACCCGCTGCCGTTCAGAGTGTGCACGAACTCGGTCTTGCCCTTGCCCTCCGGGCGAAACCGGATGTTGGCGCGGCGCGCTTGAAATGACTCAAAGTTCGAGCATGACGAGATTTCCCGGAATAAGCCCTGCCCCGGCAGCCACACTTCAATATCGTACGTCTTGGCAGACGAAAAACCCATGTCCGCAGTGCACAGCGTGACCACGCGGTAGTGCAGGCCGAGTTTCTGCAGCACGGTCTCGGCGTTGTGGGTGAGCTTTTCCAACTCATCGTAGGAATGCTCGGGGTGGGCGAACTTCACGAGCTCGACCTTCTGGAACTGGTGCTGCCGGATGATCCCGCGCACATCCTTGCCGTAGGAACCCGCCTCGCTCCGAAAACAGGGCGTGTAAGCGGTCAGCGAGACCGGCAAGCGCGCAGCTGGGAGCGTTTCATCCCGATACAGGTTCGTGACCGGCACCTCGGCGGTCGGAATCAGCCATAGATCCTTATCTCCATGCGGGACACGGAACGAATCGGCTGCGAACTTCGGAAGCTGCCCCGTCCCATACATCGATTCGGAGTTCACCAGGTACGGCGGCAAGACCTCCGTGTATCCGTGTTCGCCGGTGTGCAGATCGAGCATGAAGTTGGCCAGCGCGCGCTCCAGCTTGGCGCCCAGGTCCCAGTACACCGTGAAGCGGGCCCCGGCCAGTTTCGCGCCGCGCTCCAGATCCAGCACACCCAGTTTCTCCCCCAGCTCCCAATGCGGCTTGGGCGTGAAATCGAACTTCGGTGGAGTGCCCCAGCGGCGAGCTTCAAGGTTGTCCTCCGGACCCTTGCCCACCGGGACCGAGTCATGAGGAAGATTCGGAACGCCCTTCAGCACCGCATGGAACTTTTCCTCCGTCTGCCGGACGCGCTGCTCGAACTGCTCGATCACCGACTTCTCGTGAGCGACCGCTCCGGTCAGATCCGCAAGTTCCTTCTGCTGCGCGGCCGACAAACCGCCCGCTCTTTCGGCCTGCTTCAGGACCCCGATCTTCGGCGAAAGCTCGTTCCGGCGCTGCTTGGCGGTTTCGAGGGTTGTAATGTCGGAGCGTCTTTCGGCGTCCAGCACACCGAAGTCGGCTAGCACCTCCGCCGGATCCATTCCGCGTAGGCGCAGCTTGCCCTCGACCAGGGACAGATTGTCGCGGACGAAGCTCAGATCAAGCATGCAAACTTATAGTCTATCGAAAAAAGAGTGAGAAGCGCACATCCGGCGGGGGTTGATCGCTTTCCCGATCGAATTGCACGCACGATGACCGGCTCAAGGCTTCGTCGTTTGGAGCCAGCTTCACTTCCTGGCCCTTCCCGCCGGCGCCAGAGAGCGCAGATACGCCACCACGGCCGTCGCATCCTCTTCGCTGAAACGATATTGCGGCATGGGCGGACGTCCCGGAAGATCGTTGTAGGCAAGACCGGTCATCAGGAATTTCACCGCATTTTTGTCTTCCCAGCCGGGCAGACCGGCGATATTGGGCGCCTTGTCGGCCCACGGCATGGGCACAGTCGGTTTAAAGGGCAGCGGCGCTCCCTGCAGCAGCTTTTCACGAATCGGTTCGCCCTTTTCGTTGTGCGGAGTGTGGCAGTCCCCGCAAAGTGCCACCTGCTCCACCAGATATCGCCCACGCTCCAGTTTCGAGTCTGACACTGCAGGGGAAACTGCGGTGAGACCCAGGAGGGCAAGGACAAGCAAGCAGGGCACGGCAAATACACTGGTTTTCATAATCCCCCCAAGCAATCTCCCTCATTGCGTGCATCTTAAATACAGGAAGCCCCCTCATCACCACAATTCGCTCGCGGAACACCGGTTCCGGCTTGGGCGCCCGATGGGGCAGGCTGTACACTACCGACGCGATGAGACCCTGCCTACGATCCGCCATCGCGAGCCTGCTCGTCTCGGCAATGCTATGCGTTCCTCAGGCTCCCGGCGCTTTTGCGTCTGCTTACAACGGCCATCCCAAACTGATCGTCATCATTGTCATCGACCAGTTTCGGGGTGATTACCTGGAACGCTATCGCGACCAGTTCGGCGAAGGCGGCTTTCGCCTCTTCCTTGACCGTGGCGCCTACTTCACCGATTGCAATTACGACTATGCCAACACCCGCACCGCCCCTGGGCACGCGACCCTGCTGACCGGCGCCTACAGTAACGGCCATGGCATCATTGCAAACGAATGGTGGGACCCGCAGACCAAACGCATGGTCAGCTCGGTGGAGGACGACACCACGAAGCTGGTGGGGGTTGCCGGTGACGCGAAGGGCGCCTCTCCCCACAACTTGATGGCCAGCACTTTGGGTGACGAACTCAAGCTCGCCACCGCCGGCAGGTCCCGGGTCTTCGGGATCGCGCTGAAGGACCGGGCGGCGGTTCTGCCTACCGGACGTGCCGGCGATGCGGCGTACTGGATCGAGCAGAAGTCTGGGACTTGGGTCACTTCTACGTACTATCGCAGCGAGCTTCCCAAGTGGGCTGCCGACTTCAACGGAGCCGACCGCGCCGGCAAGTACTGGGACCGGGACTGGCGCGACAGCGAGGGCAATATTCTGCGCTCGACGGCCCATCGCAAAGGCAAAGACGGATCCGAGGCGGGCTTCTACGAAGTCGTGGGCTCAACGCCTTTTGCCAACGACTACGAATTTGAATTCGCGAAAGAACTGATCCTCTACGAACAACTGGGCACCGGCAACAACACCGACCTGTTGAGTATCAGCCTCTCTGCCAATGACATCCTGGGTCACCAGGTTGGACCCGACTCACCGGAAATGCAGTCGATGGCTCTCGCTACCGACAAGCAACTGGCCGGCTTCTTCAATTTCCTCGGCCACCAGGTGGGACTCGCCAATATCTGGATCGCGCTCTCGGCCGACCATGGCATCGCCCCCCTGCCGAGCGCTGCCGCTAAACTGCATCTCCCAGCGGCCAATCTGAATGTCGAGGACCTCAGCAAGCAAGTCGACAAGACACTCGCAGCCAGATTCCCCGTCGCGAAATCCACCGGGTTCCTGCGCTCGTTCGACTATCCCCTGGCCTGGCTGAATGATGAGGCCTTCGCTGCTGCCAAGGTCAAGGAAGAGGACGCCGAGCGCGCGGTGGGCGAAGCGCTTAAGCAAGCCGGGCTCCGCGGCTACTTCACGCGCTCCCAACTGGCCCAAGGCGCCGTCCCGGATACCGAACTCGGCCACCAGTACTTGCACAGCTACTCGCCCGCGGGAGGATGGTACGTGATGGGTGTGCCCGCGCCATTTCTGGTAGGTACCCTCCGCGGCACAGATCACGCGAGCCCGTATACCTACGACACGCACGTTCCGTTGGCTTTTTACGGGGTACCGTTTCAGTTGGGAACCTACCGTACCCACGCCGAACCGGTCGATCTGGCGGTTACATTCGCTTCTCTTCTGGGCATCAACGCACCCACGCATGCGGTGGGACGAGTCCTTACAGAAGCGGTGGCGCTCGCTCACCACGCCGAAAACACAAGCCCCCCGGCAGGCCGCTCTCCCAAGACGACCAGACCCTCGAACGAATTGAAGCCCGCCGCCTTGGTGGCAATGGAAGGACACGGAAGATGACTCCTGCGGCCCCCAACAGAGGCGCACCGGACCTGAGCGTGAATGTGGCCGGGCTTCCGCTCAAGAATCCCGTCATCGCTGCCAGTGGAACATTCGGCTACGGTCTCGAGTTCGAGGACATCGTGCACCTGGATCGGCTCGGGGGCTTCGTCGTAAAGGGCCTGTCGCGCGAACCGATGACCGGGAATCCGCCGCCTCGACTCTATGAGACGACCGCCGGCATGCTCAATGCCGTGGGCTTGCAAAATATCGGCGCGCGCGCCTTCGTCGACGAGAAACTTCCCAAGCTGAGGGAAATCAAGAACATCGTCGTCTTCGCGAACGTCTTTGGTTACACTCGCGAAGATTATGAACGGACCATCCAGATCCTGAACGAAGGCGAAGGCATATCCGCTTACGAACTGAACGTGTCGTGCCCCAACACCCAGCACGGTGGCATTCAGTTTGGCAGCGATCCCCGTTCCCTCGACGAGGTGGTGACCACGGCCAAGCGAGTCTCGGAGCGTCCCCTCATCGTGAAGCTGTCACCCAATGTGACCAGCATTGCGCAGATGGCGCACATCGCGCAGGAAGCCGGAGCCGACGCCGTGTCCCTGGTGAACACCTTCATCGCTATGGCGATCGATCCGGAAACCCGCAAACCGCGCATCGCCAACGTGACGGCCGGACTGTCCGGCCCTGCGATCAAACCGATCGCCGTGCGCATGGTCTACGACGCTGCGCACTCGGTGAAGATTCCGGTCATCGGCATGGGCGGTATTTCGACCGCCGCCGACATCATCGAATTCATACTGGCCGGAGCCAGTGCGATCCAGATTGGAACCGCCAGCTATTGGGATCCCTGCGCAACCGAAAAAATCGTGGAAGAACTGCAGGCCTATTGCGTGGAACACAAGATCCCGGAACTTTCAGAACTGACCGGCGGATTGATCATGGAGTGAGCGCGGGCGTGTTGGTTCCGCGCAGCCAGGCGGCAAAACGCCAGGTGCCCTGCTCAGCACCCGACCCGGTTTTCCGAAATCGCCCCCAACACCCGAACGCAGACGGATATGGGAAGCCTGCCCCTATCGGCCGTTGCTATACCAGATGCTACCTGGCGACTCATAGGTTAACCCCTCGCCCCATACCACTTGGGTGTCGCCGTGGTTGTCGATGTCCATTTCGAAGTAATCGCCGAAGGGGAACTTGAACCCCGCGGGGTCGACATAGCTATAGCCAGGTGTGTAGCTGGACAGCTGGATCTCAGGCGACCAGGTCGCGCCACCGTTGGTGGAACTGCGATAGTACGTGTTCCAAAGGGGGCTGTGGCGGGTATCCATCCAGGCGATGCGAACGTCGCCGCCCATGCCGGCGACAATGGTCGGAAAGGCGTGCGAGGCCCCGAACGGGGCGGTGGAGACCTCGGATTTTGCCGACCAGGCAGCCCCCGACGTCGTCGAAGACGAGAAGTAGACCCGCTCGGAGCCTTTGCTGACTGGACCCGCATTCCACAGAGCGTACAGTGTTCCGGCGGCATCCGATGTGAGCGCAATCTGCGCGCCCAGATACGCCCAGCCACACTCGTCGGTGGCGCATTCCGGGGGAGCGCCGGACACATCCAGCAGGGCCGTGGTCCAGTCCTTCCCGCCGTTCAACGACCGGCTGACGTAAAGACTCACTGGCCCCTGTCCTTCTGCACTGCGGCTGTAGCCGGCCCAGGAAAGGAACACGTTGCCCGCCGCATCGATGGTCGCACCGCCCGCCTGCGCCCATCCCATGCCGTCAGTCGGATTCACATTGACCGGTGCAAACGTGTTTCCGCCATCATGCGAGGCCGCGACCCAGATCTTCGCCGCCCGGTTATAAGAGACGTAAACATCCAGGCCACGGACTGCCAGTACCGGCTTGTCGGCCTCGGTTTCGGTCCGCGTCGCCACCACGATCGTCCAGGTCAATCCGAAATCCACCGACCGGGCCACCGCGATGTCCCGTTTGTCGTTTTCGAGCCAGGCCGCATACACGGTGCGGCGGTCGACCGGATCCACCACGATCTGCGGATCAAACTGTGCGGAACCGCGGGAAGCAATCCTGCGTTCCGACTTCCAGGTCGTTCCGTTGTCGCCGCTCTCCACCAGGATCATGGTCGGCACCGGACAAGTCTCGCAGCCCGGCACCTGAACGTACTGCGGATAAAGAATGTAGACGTGGCCGTAACCGTCAGCGGCGATCGCCGGCTCCCACTGGTCTCCGGAACGCAGGCCCACGCGAACCTGGCGGGAAAACTGTGGAGTCGCCGGGAACGCAGGCAAACACAACGCCTCCAGCAAAATGGCGACGGCGAGAAACCTCAAGCGGTAGAAACGGAAGGACACCCTACTCCCCGGCGGCAAGCACTGCAATGCCGGACTTTATCTGGAAAGTCGAACGGCGTCAATGCTTTGCAACAAAACAACATGGCCCATTTGGGCTATATCGAACGCGTAGCCTGCAAGAAACAAGCCCTTGGCCCACCGCACGAACAATCAGGCAGAGGTCAACACCAGAGGCGCCCCCTTCCTGATCACGATGGTGTGCTCATAATGGGCTGAGGGGCGGCGGTCGGCCGTCTTCATCGTCCAACCATCTCTGGCCAGCACCGCTCGCCCGGAGCCGGCGGCGATGATGGGTTCGACCGTGATCACCAGACCTTCGGTTAGCACCTGCCGGGCCTCCGGATCTGCGTAGTTCGGGATCCGTGGCTCTTCGTGGATCGTGCGCCCGATGCCGTGGCCGCCTAGTTCCCGGATTACCGAGAATCCCTCGCGCCGCACTTGCTTCTCCACCGCCCGTCCGATGTCAGAGACTCGGAAACCGGCTCGAGCCACCAGCATGGCCTTTTCGAAAGCGCGCCGCGCACAGCTCATCAGCCGCTCGGCCTCGCGCGAGACCGCCCCAACGGCAACCGTCTCGGCGGCATCGGCCATGAAACCGTCTTTTTCGATGGTAACGTCCAGTTTGAGCAGGTCGCCATCGCACAACCGGCGCTCGCCCGGAATCCCGTGGACAGCCTCGTCATTCAAGCTGATGCAATTGGCTCCCGGAAATCCATAGACCATTGCAGGCGCCGATCGGGCGCCGTTGTCTTCCATCACCCGGGCGCCAATCCCGTCCAGTTCAACCGTGGTAATCCCGGGTCGCACTTCGCGTTTCATCGCCTCCAGCACGCGCCGCACCACCTCCCCCGCCGCCCGCAAAGACTCGAGTTCTTCCGGCCCACTAATGGACATGAACTGCTCCTTTGAAAAATCCTACGGGAAAGAACCGACGCTGGCTAGACGATTTCGCGGTCCGGCCGGCGCGGTCCGAAGAACAGCAGAAGGATGAAGCCGGCGATATAGAACGAAGCTACCTGAGAGAGGGAGAATCCCATGATCCGCAGCGCAAAACCAAAGCATGCGATCGCTTCGGACAGGCCGAAGGTCATGATGTGTCCCGCGCGCCATCGACTCAACGTCGCAAGATCATTCGGCCGCGCCGCCAGTGCCGCCGCCGATTGCAGCACCAGGGTACGCCGGACCACCAGGATCACACCGACGATCGTGATCGTGACCAGCGACAACACATAGAACACGACCGGATCGTTTTGTCTTGGAACCGAGCCAACTTTTTCCCCTACTGCGACATACAAGATGACGCTGAGCAGCAAGGCGATCTGAATGGCTCGGATGAGTTTGATCGCTGATTCCATTGACTGAACATTCTGCCTCAATTTGATACACGTCTTGTCAAAATTCTTGGTCGGTTCCTCAGTTGGCAATAGTCCTGATGTTCCCTAGGGACATCTGGCTGTGGCCCATTCCTGCCCGCAGGCATGTTGTGGTGATCAGACTGAGTCAGACCCGGATCCGAACCTTGGCCCACAAGCGCAACCAGCCGGCAAGCCGATCGCCAACAACCCACAGAAATTACCGCTCGCAGGATTTCCTCCCGCTTCTGAACAGCAACGCGACTTTCGATCAGTGCACTGAACTCGAACCTTCAAGGTGACGAACAAGCTGAAATCTGGACTCGCAGTTGGGATTAAACCGGGTGGGTCGGCCGAAAAAGCATCCAGATCGTCCACCGCGGCGGACGTCGTCACCGGGCAGCCAGGCTTCAGCCACAAAATCGACAGCAGTGCTTTCGAAGGCGGGCGCTGCAAGCAACGCCTGAAAAAGCACCGAATCGTGTCCCGTGAGACGGCAATAGCTAACTTGCCCCCGTTGTACCGGAATCTTCTGCCCAATGTTCATGACAGCCCGCAAGGCGCTACTGGGTTTTGCCCGGCAGGCTGCGCGGCTGCACGATCGGGTGCGTTCGCCGTCACCCGGGCAATCAGCAGGATCGCGAACGATGGGGAAATGCCTCGGATCAGTTGGCCATCGGATGGCTGAACATGGGATGGCCGACCTTCGACCAAAGCCGCGTCGGCGAAGGATTTTTCCACGCCGGAGGCCTTCAACCGAGCCTTCATGACCCCGTGATCTTCAGACGCAGGTCTTCCGGCAGCCGTTCCCGGATCTCGGCGGGAAGGCGGTCATGCACGCGGCGCGCCCCCAGCCGCGCTACATCCACCACCGCCATGGGCGCAGGCGTCGCCACCGCCACCACAAGCCAGAGCAGCGCCGAAAGCGCGAAACCGGCCAAAGCTGTCAGTTCGAGAAGTAAGGCATGGCGCGGCCCGAAGTGCCGGATGACTCCGAACGCCAGCAGAAAGACGGCCGCCGAGAGCGAAGCCAGCACAATCAGCGATACGTCAACGACCCGGTGGATTTTCTGGCGGCTGCGGCAGTGTTCGCAGCCCGCGAAGTGATCTTCGTAGTCCTGGCGCATCTCGGGCGCCAAGCCGGAGATGTCATAGCGCCAGCCGGCCAGAATCTTGCCTACGAGGGGGTCGACACACTGGCTCATACAAAGTGGCTACAGCCGGATGGGCTCCAATGGTTCGAACTGCGAAGCCAGCATCACGCGGTTGTGGAGCAGCGTCTGACGGGGCCCCAGGGCCTTGTCCGCCGCTCCCCGGGCAATCTCGGGATGATTGTTGTGCTCGGAGAGGTGCGCCAAAACTACGTATGCCGCTTCTCCATCATAGTCGCTGCTGAAGAATTCCGCGAGGGCGTCATTGGACAGGTGCCCCACCCGGCTCATCACCCGCTGTTTCACCGACCAGGGATAGGGCCCCACCCGCAGCATCTCCACATCATGATTCGACTCGATCACCAGCACTTCACAGCACCGCAGATGATCGCGCACGCTGGCGGGCACATATCCCAGGTCGGTTGCGAACCCGACCTTGACCCCTTCGGCACGGAACGTGAAGCCCACCGGATCCGCCGCATCATGCGGGATCGTGAAGGGCGTAACCGCGATGTCTCCCACCTGAAAGCTTTTACCCGCGGCGAAGATCTCCAATTTTTCGACTTCGGGTCGATCGCCGTCTTCGTCGCGCATCGCCTTGGCCCAGCTCTGGTGGGTCGCACCGGTCATGAAGACCGGCACTTTGAGTTTCTTTGCCAGTGTGCGCAGGCCGTAAACGTGATCGGAATGCTCGTGCGTGACGAGAATCGCGGAGAGCGATCCGGGATCTTCTTCGAGCGCCTTCATCCGCTTGAAGGTCTCCCGGCAGGAAATCCCGGCATCCACCAGGATTTTTGTCCTCGAAGTCTGTACGACGGCGCTATTGCCGCGGCTGCCGCTGGCCAGCACCGACACCGACACACCCATATGCTCGCAGCATACTCGTTATTCCTGTGGAACCGGGAGTAACTTTCTGGTTAGCCGGAGCCTGCGTGTTCTCCGCCGATCCCGGATTGAGATCACCGGGAACCGGTTAGCCACTTGCCTAGTTGCCGGCCATGATGTTGCCGATCGCGCGCCGCAGCAGTGCGCCCCCATACGCACCTGCAATGCCCGGCAGAAACGCGAGGAATGATTCGTAAATCTGCGCCCGGTAAGGCTTCTCGGTGAGAATGAGGTAGCCGAGCAACTCGGCCAGGGGCACACAGATGCCCACCATCGCCACCCACCGCCACGGTCTCGACGGCCGCACGAGGCCCAGAATCATGCACGGCGCCAGCACCAGCAGCGCCGTGAACAACAGGTCGCCGACCTTGATATCGACCCAGCCCGCGAATACACCCGCGGCCGCCGCCGTGATGTAGAACCCCGAGTCCCGGTTTCCGCGTGCTCCGTCGTCGGGCAGCACCCGTCCCCATGCCGTGGTCATTCCTCCTGCCCCGAGCCTCCTGCCGCGTACTGATAAAAACCCCGCCCGCTTTTCCGTCCCAGCCAACCCGCGTCCACCATCTTGATCAGCAGAGGGCACGGCCGGTACTTCGGATCTCCCAACCCCGCATACAACACGCGCATGATGTCGAGGCAGACATCCAGTCCGATGAAGTCCGCCAGCGTCAGCGGCCCCATGGGATGGGCCATCCCCAGCTTGAATACTTCGTCGACGGCCTCGGCCGTCGCCACACCCTCCATCACCGCGAACATCGCCTCATTCAGCAGCGGCATCAGCACACGGTTCGACACGAAGCCGGGAGCGTCATTGACTTCGACCGGAGTCTTGTCGACCGCCAACGCCAGATCGCGCACCGTATCGAAGGTGGCCTGGGTCGTCGCCAGCCCGCGAATTACTTCCACCAATTTCATCACCGGCACCGGATTGAAAAAATGCATGCCGATGACCTGCGCCGGGCGCCTGGTCACTCCCGCCAGCCTGGTAATTGAAATCGACGAGGTATTCGAGGCGAGGATGACTGCTGGCCGCGCAAGGCGATCGAGATCACGAAAGATTTCCGCTTTGACTTCGAACTTCTCCGTCACCGCTTCCATCAGGAAATCGCAGTCCGCCAATCGGCTGCGATCCAGCACCGGGCGGATTCTCTGCCGCGCAGCCGCTTCCTGGTCCGCCGTGATCTTTCCCTTGGCGCTCTCGCGCGCCAGGTTTTTCGCGATGACCTCCAGCGCGCGATCCAGGAATCGCTGCTCCACGTCGCACAGCAGCACGGAGAAGCCGCTGCGCGCGAACACATGGGCAATGCCATTCCCCATCGTGCCCGCACCCACCACGCCAATCTGTTTGATCAACGACCGCTGCTCCTGTCGAACTGTGAAAGAACCAAAAAGTTTAACAGAAGGCTGCGGACGCTTGCGGGAACCAAACGCGGTCTTGCTCACCTTCCATTCCGTCACTCAAGGTTCCTCCCCAAACGGTCATCGCGAGCGATTTTTGTGGCGGAACGCGGCACAAACGCGGTCGAGGGACCTTGGGTTTCTGCCGGGGCCTCGAGGCCGGCATGTTCGCGCATTGAACCCGTCTGCTACCGAAAAGTTGCGCACCCGCATAAACATTGGCTTTCAGACACTTTTCAGAATTCTGGAAGCGACCTTTTTGAACGCCACATTCAGGCATCATCGCGCAACTTCCCGGCATCCCAACTGAACAGATGCCGGCGGATTACCCGGTTCGGAGGCAAATGTGCGGAGACAATTGAGGATGGCAGCTCTGGCAATTTCCGTCGTTCTGGCACTGGGAACTCTCTCGTTCGCGCAGGATGACGATGACTATTACCGCGGCAACAGCGCGCAAACACGGCAATACGGTTATGACAACGGCTATCGCGATGGCCAGCGCAAGGGCCAGCATGAGGGTCGTGAGAACGATCCCTTCGACTGCCGGACCCCCGACTGGCGTCAGGCGTCGCACGGCTACAAGTCCTGGATGGGCCCGTTGGGCGCCTTCCAGGACGGTTACCAGCAGGGCTACCGTGACGGCTTCCGCTCCGGCTTCCTGAGCGAGCGCCCGGGATGGCGCGGCGAGGGTGACGGCGACCGCGGCGATCACTATGGTCGGGACCGCTTCTATGGATCCGGCCAGCACAGCCGAGTCGCCTACGACACCGGATACCAGGATGGCGCCAGCATGGCCCGCGAGGACATCTACCAGAACAAGCGCTTCAACCCCGAACCGCGCGCGCATTTTGGCGGCCGCGACGACGGCTACTCGCGCGCCTACGGCGACAAGAACATCTACAAAGCCGCGTACACCGACGGCTACCGCGCCGGCTACCAAGCAACCTTCAATCGGAGGTACTGAAGGTCAGTCGCTGGTCGTTGGTTGATCGCGCGGCGACGGCTCAGCGCCCGGAGGACTCCAGAGGAACAGAAAGCCGCCGGAACCAAGTCCCGGCGGCTTTCTTGTTTGGCAGACCCTGCACCCCTGGTCGTTCCGAACCGGCCGAGGGGGTGAAGAATCTGTTCTTTTATCGGCTGACCGTACTCCGCCCTTCCTTCCCGGACACTTCCAGTCTCGTCACCGCCCGCGACAGAGCGTCCTGGGCGCGCGGCACATCCACCTCGGCATCTCCACTCGACAAGCGCTTCTCCGCACGTTCTTTTGCCTTCCGTGCCCGGTCGCAATCGACGTCTTCGGCGCGCTCCGCAGCCTCAGCCAGGATGGTTACCTTGTCCGGCAGAACCTCGGCAAAACCCCAGGCCACGGACAAGTAATGCGTCTCACTGCCGTTGCGGTAGCTGATCTGCCCCACCGCCAACTCGCTGATAAGTGGCGCGTGCCCCGGCAGGATACCCAGATATCCGTTCTTGCCGGGAATCTGCATCTCCTCCGCGCGGTCTTTTACCACCAACTTCTCGGGAGTAACGATTTCGAGTTGGAATGTGTCAACCATTGGCCGTTCGTCGCCTGGTCGTTGGCGGGCTGCATCCGTCGTGGGCCATCGCCAACGACCGGCAGCCAGCGAGCAACGACCGGCTTTCTACGCTGCCGCCTTCATCTTCGCAGCAGCTTCGAGCACTTCGTCGATCGTGCCCTTCATGTAAAACGCCTGCTCCGGAATGTCGTCGTACTTGCCGGAAACGATGTCCTTGAAGCCCTTGACCGTATCGGCAACCTTCACATACCGTCCCGGCGAACCGGTGAACTGCTCGGCCACGTGGAACGGCTGCGACAGGAAGCGCTGCACCTTGCGTGCACGCGCCACCGTCACTTTCTGGTCTTCGCTCAGTTCGTCGATGCCCAGAATCGCGATGATGTCCTGCAGGTCCTTGTAAGTCTGCAGCGTCTTCTTCACCTGCTGCGCCACGTCGTAATGCTCCTGACCCACGATCCGCGGATCCAGAATGCGCGACGTCGAAGCCAGGGGATCGACTGCCGGATAGATTCCGATCTCGGTCAACGCGCGCGAAAGCACGGTTGTCGCGTCCAGGTGGGCGAAGGTTGTCGCCGGCGCCGGATCCGTCAAGTCGTCGGCGGGCACGTAAATCGCCTGCACCGAGGTAACCGACCCCTTCTTGGTCGACGTGATGCGCTCCTGCAACTCGCCCATTTCCGTCGCCAGATTCGGCTGGTAGCCCACCGCGCTCGGCATGCGGCCCAGCAGCGCCGACACTTCCGAGCCCGCCTGCGTGAACCGGAAAATGTTGTCGATGAACAGCAGCGTGTCCGCGCCTTCCACGTCGCGGAAGTACTCGGCCACGGTCAATCCCGTCAACGCGACTCGCAGACGTGCTCCGGGCGGCTCGGTCATCTGTCCATAGATCAGCGCCGCCTTCGACTTCGAAGGAACTCCCGGCGTGATCACGCCCGACTCACTCATTTCAAGCCACAGGTCGTTTCCTTCGCGCGTGCGCTCGCCCACGCCCGCGAACACCGAGAACCCGCCGTGTTGCTTGGCGACGTTATTAATAAGTTCCTGGATGAATACCGTCTTGCCCACGCCCGCGCCGCCGAACAATCCGATCTTGCCGCCCTTTAGAAACGGCTGGATCAAGTCGACGACTTTCACCCCGGTCTCAAACATCTCCGCCGTGGTGGCCTGCTCGTCGAACGCGGGAGCCGGCCGGTGAATCGGCAAGCGCTGTTTGTATTCGATGGGGCCCAGTTGATCCACGGGCTCGCCGATCACGTTCATCACTCGTCCCAGCGTTCCAGGCCCCACGGGCACGGAAATGGGTCCGCCCTGGTCAATCGCCTTCATCCCGCGCACCATGCCGTCGGTGGCTTCCATGGCGATGCAGCGGGCCCGGCCTTCGCCCAGATGCTGCTGCACTTCCAGAATGACGTTGATCGGCTGCGGCACGGTGAAGCCGTCGCTCACAACTCTTAGCGCCTGGTAAATCGGCGGCAAACCAGCTTCGCTGAATTGCACGTCCACGGCCGGTCCCGCAATCTGCACTACGCGTCCAATATTTTCTGGCATAAGAAATCAGCTCTTAGCTGTTAACTCCTGGCTCTCGGCAACAGATTTTCCGAATCGACGAGTCTTCCGATTCAACGGCTCAACCGCGCGATCAACAGAACCCTGCGACGCCTCTACGGCAAGCTGAAAGCAACGGCGAATCGCTGCCAGCTGGTTTACTGCGCTGCCGCTCCGCTGACGATCTCGATGATCTCTTTTGTGATCTTCGCCTGGCGCGCGCGGTTCATCGCCAGTGTCAGGGAGTCAATCATGTCGGTTGCGTTGTTGGTGGCGGACTCCATCGCCGTCATGCGCGCGGCGTGCTCTGCCGCCACCGATTCGAGCAAGGCATGAAAAATCTGGATGCCCACATACTTCGGCAGCAAGTCATTAAACAGTTCGGCCGGGGACTGCTCGTAGATGTAGTCCACCGGCGCGTTCGCGAACTTGGCAGCCGCAGCATCAATCTCGCGCGTTTCGGTAGAACGCAGGCCCACCCCCGCCGAAATCGCCGCCCTCTTTGCTTCTTCCTTTTCCTTCTGGGTCAACTCGCGCGCCTGCGCAACCTCGGCCACGCCGATCTCGACAATCGGCAGCACCCGCTCCACCACCAATCGCTGTTGGATCACCGACTTGAACTCGTTGAACAACAGGTAGACCGAATCGATCTCGCCTTGCGAGTAGCGCTCGATCACCCGCTCGGCGATTCCCGTCGCGAGCGCATGATCCACCTTGTTGAGCACTCCCACCTTCTCGCCAGTCACGGTGGTTCGCCTAGCCTCGCCGGAGTCTACTGCTCGTGGCTCGGCCACCGGAAAGCGCCGCCTGAGGAAGTCCCGCCCCTTGCGCCCGATCGCTTCGATCTCGATATTCTTGCCGGACTTATCGCCGATGAACTGCATGGCCGATTTCAGGATGTTCGAATTGAACGCCCCGGCCAGCCCCTTGTCGCCCGTGACGACGATCAGCAGGATGTTTCCCTCCTCGCGCTGCGCCAGCAAAGGATGCCGCGGCTCACCGGTCTCGGGATCGTAGATTTCCGCGCGCGACACCAGCGACTTCAGCACATGGGTCAACATCTGCGCATAGGGGCGGGCCGCCAGCGCGCGATCCTGCGCCCGCCGCAGCTTCGCCGCCGAGACCATCTTCATGGCCTTGGTGATCTGCCGCGTGTTGATCACGCTGCGAATGCGCCGTTTGATGTCGAGAATGTTCGCCATGAATCAGTGGTCAGCTACCACCCGTTGGTCGTTGGCAAAACCCCAAACCGCTGTCATCCTGAGCGAAGCGAAGGACGCACGCATTTCCGTCGCCCGCACCACCCTGGAACTACCGACGTCGCGCGGTGCCCGCCACTGTGTTTCCGCGCCCTGCACCAACCGCATAAGGCTAGGAGCTGACCGCCTGTTTTCTGGCCGCCAAAAACTGCTCCTTAAACTCCTTGATCACCCTGGTCATGTCGCCCTTCAGCCCATCATCGAGAATTTTCTTCTCCATGATGGTGCGCAGCAGACCCGGATGGGCCGCGTCCACGTACTTGTAGAGCTCAAGCTCGAACGGCCGCACCTGCTCGACTGGCAGATCGTCCAGGAACCCGCCCGTGCCCGCAAACACGATCAGAATCTGCTTCGAAAACGGCAAGGGCGAGAACTGGTTCTGCTTCAAAATTTCCACCAGCCGCTGCCCGCGATTGAGCTGGTTCTGCGTCGCCTTGTCGAGATCGCTGCCAAACTGCGCAAAGGCCGCCAGTTCGCGATATTGCGCCAGTTCCAGCTTCAACGATCCAGCCACCTGCCGCATGGCCTTGATCTGCGCGCTGCCGCCAACGCGGCTTACCGAGATGCCCACGTTCACGGCCGGCCGCACACCCGAGTTAAACAGATCGGTTTCAAGGAAGATCTGCCCGTCGGTGATGGAAATCACGTTGGTGGGAATGTAGGCCGAAACGTCCCCCGCCTGCGTCTCGATCACGGGCAGCGCGGTCAGCGAGCCCCCGCCCATCTTGTCGCTCATCTTGGCCGCGCGTTCCAGCAACCGCGAGTGGAGATAGAACACGTCCCCGGGATAGGCCTCGCGTCCCGGCGGCCGCCGCAGCAAGAGCGAAATCTCGCGATACGAGGCCGCGTGCTTCGACAGGTCGTCGTAGATCACCAGCGCGTGCCGCTTGTTGTCCCGGAAGTACTCTCCCATCGCGCATGCGGCGTAGGGCGAAACGTACTGCATGGGCGCCGGTTCCGACGCCGATGCCGCCACCACGATGGTGTACTCCATGGCACCCGCGTCTTCCAGAATCTTGACCACCTGGGCAATCGACGAACGCTTCTGCCCGATCGCGTTGTAGATGCAAATCAGGTCGTTGCCCTGGCTGTTGATGATGGTGTCGAGCGCGATCGCGGTCTTGCCGGTCTGGCGGTCGCCGATGATCAGCTCGCGCTGGCCGCGGCCGATCGGAATCATCGAGTCGATAGCCTTCAGCCCGGTCGCCATGGGCTCGCGCACCGGCTGCCGGTCAATGACGCCGGGCGCGATGCGCTCAAGCGCAATGAACTCTTTGGTGGCGATGGGCCCCTTGTCGTCGATCGGCTGCCCGAGCGAATTGACGACGCGACCCACCAGTGCATCGCCCACCGGCACGCTCATGATGCGCCCGGTACGCTTGACCTCGTCGCCTTCGCGGATCTCGGTGTAGTCGCCGAGCAGCACCACGCCCACCTGGTCTTCTTCCAGGTTCATGGCCAGTCCCGCCAAGCCGTGCGGGAACTGCAGCATTTCTCCCGCCATGACCTTGTCCAGGCCATACACGCGCGCGATCCCGTCGCCCAGCGTGATGACCGTGCCCACTTCGTCGACGGCGATCTTGGTTTCGTAGTTCTCGATCTGCTCGCGGATTAGCTGCGATATCTCGTCTGCCTTGATTTGTGCCATAAGAATCAGCTCTTCGCTGCCAGCTCTTAGCCACCAGCGTCTTTCTTGATTTCATTGCCAACCACGTTGGGTCCCGACTTGGGCGATCTCCGAGGCCTTACTCGGCGAGCTGCTGTTCAAACGTTTTTCGGCGGACGAACCCCGAACCCGACCCGTCGCCTCGGTTCAAGCTGGGAGCGGACAGCCAAGAGCTCGGAGCTCAAAAGCTTTCTCCCGCGATCTGTTCCCGAATTCTCTGCAACTGCCCGAGCACCGATCCGTCGTAAATTGTGCTCCCCACCCGCACCATCGCACCGCCCAGAATCGCGCTGTCACGCGCGTACAGCGCACGCACTTTCTTGCCGGTCAACTTCTCCACCTGGCGCTCGAGCACGCGCTTCTCCGGATCGGTCAGCTCGCGAACACTGGTAATCTGCGCTTCTGCAAAACCCATGCGTGCATCGAGTTCATGCACCAACTGTGTCACCACCGCGTCAAAGAAGTGCATGCGCCGGCGATCGATCAGCACCGCCACAAAATTGCGCACTTCGCGGGAAAACCCCTCCCGCTTCACGATGGCGTCCAGCACCCCCCGCTTCTGTTCCGCCGTGATCGCCGGATTCTCCCAAACCCGCCGCAGATCGGGATTCGCCACCAGCAACGCGCTCAGCGCGTGCAGCTCCTCGAGAGTCTTTCCCGCATCCAGCCGGCGGTCAAACACCACGTCGGCGAAGGCACGTGCGTACAGACCAGTCACGGAAGCCATGCGCTAGTTCTCGCCCTTTCCCGAGCCGTCGGCGCTCGCCAGCCGTTCGGAAAAACTCCGCACCAAGGTCGCATCCGTTCCCGGGTCCACGTGAATCTGTTTCTTCGCGAGCGCGATGGCGAGGTCCGCCGCGTAGGTGGTCAAATCACGCCGCGCGGCTTTGACTGCCGCCGCAATTTCCTGCTCCGCCGACGCGACGATCTTGCGCCCGTCTTCTTCCGCGGCCGCCCGGATGCGCGCCTCTTCAGCTGCCAGGTCTGTCTCGCCGGCCGTCCTCATGGCGGCTATCTCGTCTCCCAACCGCGCAAGCCGGGACTCGATCTCGCCCAGCCGCCGGTTGGCATCGTCACTCGCCCGCCGCGCCTCTTCCATGGCTCTCTGGATCGACGCCGTCCGAGCGCGAAACATTGCCGGCAAATACTTGCGCCCTGCCCAGACCAATACAGCAAAAATGACCACAAAGTTCAGCAGCGCCGCCAGCCAGTAGGCATGCTGCAGATTCCCACCCGTCAGCTTCGCCAGCATCCGCACTGATGCCGAACTCTTGAACTGCTGGGTTTCGTCTTCCTCGCCAGCTGCTTCGCGCGTCTGGGCTCGAGGTCGCTGAGCTTGATTCCCTGAAGACCCCACACGTTGAGGCTGTGCCGGCGATTCCTGCGCCCACGCTGTCCCGGCGACCAGCAGCCAGAGCCCGATGACGCCAACCGCGCTCCAGTTCCCCGCCCAGATGCGCCCGCCGACAAGCTTCATCGCGGGCCTCCTGCCGTGACCGGACGCAGCACGCTCCGGACAATGTCGGCCGCCAGCCGCGCCGATTCCCCCTGCAATCGTTCCTGAGCTGCGGTCTTGTCCCTCTCGATCGCTTCGCGGGCCTGCTTCACCTGCTCCTGCGCCTTTGCCCGAGCCGCCGCCACCGCTGCCGCCCGCGCCTGCAGAGCCGCCTGCCGACGCGCCTCCTGGGTCTTGAACAGCGCCGCCCGCGCCGCCCGCAACCTTTGCTCGTACTCGGCCGTTCGGGCCTCGGCCGCGGCCACATCCGCGCGCGCCTTCTCAATCGCCCCTTCGGTCTTGGCTCGCCGTTCGGCCAGCACTTTGGACAGGGGGTTATAGACCACCACCGTGTAGATCGCGTACAGCACCAGCAGCATGATGATGGTGGGTACGGAACCGAGCAGTAATCCGCCTAGTTGTCGAAGTGTCTCGTCCATGGCTTAGCTGATAGAACCGGAAGAAAGAGGGCTACAAAACCCCTAAAGCTAACATCCTAGGGACCTTGTGTCAACGAAACGGCCGGATCCCGGGCTGGATTTCCGCTTCCAGGGGGAAATTTTTTCCATTTGTCAAGGACTCTCTTGAGCCTTCTTGTAACTAATTCTTGACATCCTCCCAAACGGGGCTACGATGAATACATCACCTCCGATCCAATTCAGGATCGAATGGGCCGGCAGCCAAGAAAAGTCACCGCTTTTTGGCTATCGGCCCATTTAATGTTTGCCTACCCTTTGGCTCCTAGTCCGTACGCATTTAGCCAAAAGCAGGGCTGCGGATGCTCGGCCGGGCAAGCCAAAGGCTCTAACAGCTAAGAGCTGCCCTTCACCACCCATTCCCGGACCCTCCGCACCACCGACTCCGGCGCCTCGGCTTCCATCTCCACCACGCCATCCCGGTATTCGCGGGAGTATATCCGCGAGCGCGCCGCCAGCATCGCCAGGATCTTCCCTTCCTTCTGCGGAACGCTCAACCGCACCCGGCTCAGCGGATCCTCCTCCAGCACCTGATCGATCCGCTCGAGCACGGTCGCAATCCCCACTCCCCGGGCCGCAGAAACGTGCACCGTCTGGGCATCGTCCCGCAGGGCCTCACGCTGTTTCGGTTCGAGCAGGTCGATCTTATTCATCACGTGCAGGCGAGGCTTTTTCTCCGCCTCCAGTTCCTTGAGCACCAGCTCGACCTGCGCATCCTGCTCCGCGGTCAACGGGCTCCCCGCATCCGAGACATGCAAAATCAGCGCAGCCCGTTGCACTTCCTCAAGGGTCGCCCGAAAGGCCGAAACCAGCGTGTGCGGCAGGTTCCGGATAAATCCCACCGTATCCGATAGCAGCACCTTCCGGCGCGACGGCAACTCCACCCCGCGAATCGTCGGATCGAGCGTCGCAAACATCTTCGACGACTCCAGCACCTCCGCCCTGGTCAGCGCGTTAAATAAAGTTGACTTCCCGGCATTGGTGTAGCCCACCAGCGCGACGGTCGCCACCGGCACCGACTCCCGCCGTTGCCGCTGCTGCGCGCGAATGCGCCGCACGTTCTCGATCTGCTCTTTCACATGCCGGATGCGTCGGTAGATTTTCCGCCGGTCGGTCTCGAGCTGCGTTTCGCCTGGGCCTCGGGTTCCGATGCCGCCGCCCAGCTGCGACATCTCCACGCCGCGCCCCGCCAGCCGCGGCAGCATGTATTCCAGCTGCGCCAGCTCCACCTGCAAGTGGCCTTCGCGGGTCTTCGCGTGCCGCGCAAAAATGTCGAGGATGAGCTGGGTGCGGTCGATCACCCGCTTGTGCAGGATGCGTTCGATATTGCGTTGTTGGGAGGGAGAGAGGTCGTGGTCAAAAAGAATCAGGTCCGCGTCGACCGAAGCAGCGGCGCCGGAGATCTCATCGAGCTTCCCGCCACCGATCAGCGTCGCCGGATCGGGACGATCCCGCCGCTGCAGGATCTCGCCCACCACGGTCGCGCCCGCGCTGGTGGCAAGCGTCCGCAATTCGTCCAGCGACTCTTCCGCGCTGAACTCGGGCATGTTGGGAGGCTTCGCGCCCGCAGCGACGCTGGTAGCCGCATCCCGCGCCGACTGCGCGCTCGCGGTCAGCGACCGTTTCCTGGCATTCCGGCTGCGCGCACGGTAATCCAGGCCCACGAGAAAGGCGCGTTCCCCGGGGTCGCGGTGATCCCGGTCGGCTGGAGCGGAATCGCCCCCCAGCGCGCGGCGCACCGCGTCCTGCTTGCGCGAACTTCTGGAGTCTGCGCTGCGCAACTGGAACGTGCCTTAGCCTTCTGTACCGGATGCGGCCGGCGGTGGGACCGCCACTGGCACACCTGCTGCCGCCGAAGCGGGCTTTGCTTCGCCATGCGATGCAAAGGTCGCGTGCGGAACCCGTCCCATCACCACCGTTGAGATCGCGTGCTTGAAGATCAACTGTTCCTGGTTGTTGGTCTCCAGCACCACCGAGTATTTGTCGAAGGAGCGGATTCGGCCCGTCAGTTTGACCCCACTCAGCAGATAGATCGTGATGTTGAGCTTTTCCTTGCGGGCCGTGTTGAGGAAGGAATCCTGGATGTTTTGCGCCGGCTTGTTTTCCATCTGCCGATCTCCTTACAAGTTGGACGTTCGAGACTTCAGCTGTTCCTTGCAACGCGTGGCGCAGACAACCGCAAGGCCCAGGGGGGACAAACCCGCAGCAGCTTGGCTGGTGAAATCCATGGACAGCCGAGCCCCGCGGGTAGTACCCCGTACAATACGGCGTCGTGCCGGACTTTTCAACCCGGCTTTTGTGGAATACCGCCCCCTCCCCAGAGGAACGTGTCACCGCAATCCCGCGCCTATCAAAGCCTTTGACCTTATAACTGCCGATGTGAACTTCCGAGTAACCACAGTAACAGGTTACCGGCCTCCGCTTATGTGTCGCCGGCAAGGCTCGACTTGTCGTCTCTGGTCGATTCTTAGTCGCGCTACGCCCTTGTGCTGTCCGGCGAGTTCGGCGCATGTGAGAAACCTCTAACGGGTCGTGATGGGCAGGAGGCTGCCGGGTTTTCTTTGCGTCCTTCGCGCGATTCCGGCATGCTCTGCGATTGACAGCTCTTCTCTGCACACCCTTTCGGGAAAGGGCTTTTTGTCGCGTTAAACCCACTTCTCCGACTGAGTTCCTCTCCCCACCAAGGAGTTAAGAGCTCAGAGCACCCGCTGACGGCTGCCGTTGTACAATTTCGCCCTACTCATTGTGGGAGGACACTTCATGCTCCACCTAGCGGCGGCGTTGTTCGGCCTAAACATCCACGTACCCAGCGATTTCAATAGCAACTTCCTCATGATCGCCCGCTGGATTCATTTCCTGGCCGGCATCACCTGGATTGGCCTGTTGTACTTCTTCAACCTCGTCAACGTTCCTTTTCAGAAAGAACTGGACGCCGCCACCAAGGGCAAAGTCGTCCCCGCCCTCATGCCACGCGCCCTCTGGTGGTTTCGCATGGCAGCGGTCCTAACCGTCTTAGCCGGCCTGGCCTATTGGGGCAACGTCGTGGGCACTGACGCCCACAATGCTGGTGCCTCCTCGGGCGCAGTGATGGGCAGCTTCTTCGGCATCTGGACGGTGGTCTGGGGAATTCTCTACGCGGTACTGATCCCCGGCAAGGGCGCGCTGGACAAGGGCCCCGTGATCGCCGTGATCTATGCGGTAGTCGTGACGGCGGCCGCGTGGCTCTTTCTGAGCATCAATGACCAGGGATGGCAAAGCAATCGCCTGCTCTCGATCGGCATCGGGGGCGGCATCGGATGGGTCATGATGCTCAATGTCTGGGGCGTAATCTGGCGCATCCAGAAACGCCTGATCGCCTGGACCAAAGACAACGCGCTGAACGGCACCCCGATCCCCGAACAATCAAAGCGCATGGCCCGCATGGCCTTCCTGACCTCCCGCGCCAACGCGTACTTGAGCATTCCTATGCTCTTCTTCATGGGAGCTGCCAGCCACTACCCACTGTTCGGAAAATAAACAAAGGCGCTGACCGCCGCAGGCTAATGAGGCCGCCCCCACGCTTCGAACGACCTTGTCATCGCCTTTAACCGGTGTCATCGCTTTTCGCGATCTTGTCCCCTGCGTCGACCGCAAAAAGCCCTCCCGGGGAGCGCTCCGCAGGGAGACATTCGGGGAAACGACCACCCGACCTAGAAAAACTCGCGCTCCTAGCCCCTATCACTTTACGTCAAAATTGCGGGGATCCAGCCCCACGTTGTTCCTGATTTGGTCTTCCTTCAAGTCAAATTCGGTGACGGACGTGCTGCCGTTTGGGAGTTCCCGCGTGAACTGAATGTTCCAGTGGGTTGGCAAAGTAATTCCGTCGGCGGTCTTGAAATCGCTAAACCGCTCCTCCAGCGTCGTGCGCTCCGGTTGAAGCTTCGACGATTCTGTGATGGTCGCGCCGACGTTGTTGCCGACCGACGTCGAATACACAGTCTTCACGTGATGGAAAGTCTCCGGTTCGAAGTACAGGTTGATCACCGCTTCCGACCGCTTCGCGGGTTGATAGCGTACTTGGTAGAGCTGGCGTCCATCGACCTTCCGCAGACCGTCCACGATCAATCTTGGCTTGCGGTCACCCATATCGAGCAGCGGCCATGCAGTCGAGAGAACTCCTCCAAAAAGACCGTCGCGCACGATTACATCCTGGGTCACGAGGAATGACGCAAAAGGAGATCGGGTTTGATTCGCGTTCGCAAACGCCGCTCCCAGAGATTCTCCGTTGAATCCGATACTCTCTCCGCGATAGTCGATTAGCGGAAGCTTGACCATAAAGCGGAGCTTGTGACCTTCACTCACGAACCCGGTCTTCCCGTCTGCCCTTCCGCCTCCCCCGACGAGAATTCGATACGATGCCGTCCCCTGTACAACCCGATCCTTTGCCGCCGCCCGCGCTTCTGGAGAGCCGATTGAATCGAGATGGTGAGTCACCAGTTCCTCGGGCTTTGGCGCGGAGTCGCCAGCGTAGGCGGGAGCCACAGGAAAATTCGCCAATCCCAGGAGAACCAGGAGTCGTAAAAAGCATGCCGCGGGCATGATTGCTCCTTTCGGGGGCGACAACTCGGAGACCGCAAAGACAAACCGCCTGCGCTCTTTTTTCGCAGGCGGTCGGTATAGGCTCGAACAACCCTAGAAGCTCACCCTCAACGCCACCTGAACCTGTCGCGCGGAGGTAGTTCCGTCGGGCTGTGTAAAGGTATTCTCGATTACTCCAAACAACGGGTTGCCCCCGGTGTTGATCAGATTGCCGAGTGCTCCACCGTCGGTGCCCGGGTTCAGGAAGTGCGGGTGATTAAAAATGTTGTACCCCTCGAAGCGCAATTCGGCCTTTACGCGCTCGGTCAGGCTCATCTTCTTCGAGAAGGACATGTCCCAGCCCCAGAATCCCGGACCATAAAACGCGTTTCGCGCATTGTTGGAAGCAGAGCCCCAAGGGGGGTTTACAAAAGCACACTGATTGGTGAGGTAGATGAAACCCGAGCCCGGTGTCGCCGAGCACCCGGAACCGGTCGGTGGGCCAAACGGGTCTCCAACCTGGTAGCCCCACGCGTTGATCCCCGTCCGCTGACTGTCCCTGCTACCCCGAACGTTGAAGGGGTGGCCTGACTGGATCGTGGCAATGCCCGAAAACTCCATTCCTTCCAGAATTCTTCCTAGGACTCCGTTGCTCAGGTAGCCCCTACCCCGGCCCACAGGGACTTCCCAGATGTAATTGAACACAGCGACGTGGCGGGTGTCGTTGTCGGAATTGCCGTAGCTTTCTGCCAGATTACGGGAGTTTCGGGGAAAGGTGCGCGCCCCAACGGCCGGCGTCAGCGGATCCACCGAGTTGTCTAGAGCGTGTGACCAGGTGTAAGCGGCTTGTAACTGCAGCCCGCGGCTCATGCGGTGCGTGAACTTACTCTGCAGCCCATGGTAAATGGAGTTGAACTCGTTGATCTGGTAGTCGGGCTGCAACAGAGCATTGTTGTGGACCGCATTGAACGGCAAGTCGTTAAACCCTTGGCTGGGTGTCGCCCCGATATACAGGCTGGTACTGCTGACCGTCGTTTGGTCGCAGCCCACGGTGTTGTTCGGATTGCTCGCGACGCAGAACGCTAGCAACTGCTGCACAAGCGCGGGGTCGGGCGGGTTACCATCCCGCTGTCCGTACACGTGCACGCCCATGGCTCCAACATAAGCAACGTCGATTACATTGCTTCCCGGCAGCTCACGCTGAATATCCAGATTCCAGTTGTTGCTGCCAGCATTGGGAAAGTGGGGATTGAAAACAACGATACCGGTCACAGCCGAGCCGTCGGCGATCGAAGCCGAAACCGTCTGTGTCGGGATTTGCGCTGGAAAGCCGCCCGAACCAAAGGCGTTGTGGATCGTGTCGACCGGAAAATTGGAGTATTGCGCCTGGAACGGTGGATCGGCGCGCACATTGCCGAACGCATTGCCGAACGTACGGTCGTGGAAGATTCCAAACCCTGCGCGGATGGCGGTCTTGCCATCGCTCCACGGATCCCAGCTGAGTCCTACGCGCGGTTCGATGTCCTTATAGTCCGGTTGGTAAAGTTTGTGGCCCGAGCCCGGCCCCACCACGCTGAAGGTCACGGGGGAGCCGAACGCAAACGAGCCTGGGTCTTGCAGCAAATTGGACAGGTTCCCACTGGTCTCATACGGGACGCCGTTGAACTGGTACCGCAATCCCAGATTCAGGGTCAAGTTTCGGCGTACCTTCCAGCTATCTTGCCCGTACCAGTCGAACTCGTGCTGTTTGAAGACCTTGTTGTCCGTGGGCAGGCGCGTTCCGCTCTTATTGAAGAACTGCGACTCGCTGTCTGAAATCACAAGGCCGTAAAGCGCATCAGCCGCGTCCACCAGGGTAGTGCCGCCATCATTTACGGGCTCATTGGCCACGATGCCCGGGTCGAACCCAAAACTTAACAGAGGCGTCATTCCAAGCTGGCGCCGCGATGTGAAGTTATCAAAACCGCTCTCGCCCACGTCGCGGAAATCGAAACCGAATTTGAAAGTGTGGTCGTGATGGACCCAGCTCAGAGTCTCTGTGTAGCTGATCGTACCCGTTTTGCGCGCCTGACTGTTCGATCCTGACAGGGTGCTGGCAAAGTTAGTGAACGGGTCCAGGGTATAGTCCCAGCCGTTGCCGAATTGGTCGACTCCGCCCGGACCGTCCAAAAAGCTCGTCGTTGCGTTGCTTAAATAGAACGTCGCGTAGATGTGGTTCCAGCCAAACTGGAAATTGTTAACCAAAGTGTTGCTCAAGGTTGAGGTGAGTTGCGCAGCCAGACCTTCGGTAATGGCTTTTTCCTGAATGGCTCCAATTCCTCCCGGGAGGATGTCCGTGTGGAAGGCGTTCGGATCGAAGAAGTGGTTATAGCCATAACGCAGCGTGAGGGACTGACGATCGGTAAAGTGGTGATCAATCTTGACGGTCGGATTGTAGGTGCTGGTGGCCGACGTCGTCGGGAAAAAGACATTGCCGGATATGCCGTTCGCGGATTGAGGCGCAGTCGGATACTTGGCCAAAACCGCAGCCATCGTTGAATCGAACGGGAGGCCGAAAGCGTTGTTGGCGCCCGTCGGAGTCAAGTCAATGGGCACCGTGTGCTGGGCGCCGGTTTGACTGTCGGTGTAGGTGTAGTTGAACTGCCCCGTCAGGAATGCCGCCGTGGGCACCGAGGAGTTGTTGGTCAAGGTCGTGCGGAACCTGTCTCGCTCGTCATTGAAGAAGAAGAACGTTTTGTTCTTGATGATCGGCCCGCCGATGGAATAGCCGAACTGGTGGCGAATGTAGGGATTCATCGGCCCCGCGTTCGGCCCGGTGTTTGGGTTGAACCAATCGCGCGCCCCCCCGAAGCCATTCCAGCGGCCAAAATAGTAAGCGCCCCCGTGAAACGAATTCGTCCCGCTCTTGGTTACTACGTCGATGATGGCGCCCGTATTGCGCCCGTATTCGGCGTTGAAGTTATCCGTGATGACACGGAATTCCTGCGTGGAGTCCGGGTTCGCGCTCAATACTCCGCCCTGCCCGCCCGGAACCGACGTGTCGTTGTTGTCCACGCCGTCCAGCAGAAAGTTGTTGTTGCGATCCCTCGCACCGTTGACGGAAAACCCACCATTGGGGCTGTCCGTCTGTGAAGTTCCTGGAGAAAGCAGAACCAACTGGTAGGGGTTGCGCGTAATGAGCGGCAAGCTCTCCATCTGCCGTTGATCCACCAGATTGCTGACCTGAGAACTCTCGAGATCAACCGGGGGCACGTCACTTCCCCGCACCAGCACCTCTTCGGTCACCGTGCCTGGCTCCAGGGCCGCGTCAACGCCCAACGCTTGCGCGACCGTTAGTTCGACATCATCCAGCCGATACACTTTGAAGCCCGTCTTCGTCATCGAGATCCCGTAGTGCCCGACGGGCAGATTGGGAAAGCTGTAGACGCCGGTGCTCCCCGTCGTCACGGTGCGTACCGCATTAGTGCCCAAGCTCTTCACCGTCACTTCAGCACCCTGGACCACGGCTCCGGATTTATCGGTGACGGTTCCCTGAATCGCGCCCGTTTGCGCTAGCGCCACCGTGCTCGCCAAGGCGACCAGCGCACCCACAACAAGAATCCTAAGCTTGTGCATCTATTCCTCCGCGGAATCTGAAGATCAAAAGAGCGGTCCTATCGACACGACGCCTACCGAAACCTATGCCAAGGCACTTGGGGGAAGTTCAACAAAGTGCAACTGCGCGACCAAAACACCTCACTGTCATCTTTACTGTGTTCAACGAGTTACGTTGACCACGGAATCAAAATCCATTTTTCTGAATAAACCGGGCCGGGATTTATGAAATCCGGAATGACAAGACTCAGCTCAAAAAGCTATCAAATTGTTACGTTTCAGTCGATAACGGACTGGGTGCGGGGGAAAACGAAAGGTCCGGGTCCAGGTAGGGGAAACCTCTGAGGCATGAACAGCTGCACATTGTGTTGTCATTGACCATTGTCTCCCCCAAAAACACAGAAGGCCCGGTCCTAAGACCGGGCCACAGTGTTGAGCTTCCCCTTAGAACGACAGACGCAGCGCGAACTGGATGAAGCGCCGCTCGTTCGGCACCCCAGCGGCCGGGTTGAAGCCGCGCTTCCCAATGATCGTGAGGGGCGAGGGCGTGCCCGTCCCGCATATGGGGTCCGGCCCGAGGGTACTGCTGAGGCATGACGCGTCTGCAGTACTACCCGTCTGAACGTAGTAGTTGGAATGGTTCAGAAGATTGTAAAACTCGGAGCGGAAATTCAGCTTGAAACGTTCGCTGATCGGGAATGTCTTCCCAATCGCCAGGTTGATGAAGTAGGCGCCCGGCCCGCGGAACATATTGCGGCTGGTCATATTCGAGGGCCACTTGCAGTTCGCACCAGTTGAAATAGGGTTGCCGGCGCCGTTGGTCGTGATGTTGCAGAGTGGCAATTCTCCGTCGGCAACACCGGCTAGGAAGCCGGTCGCAGGATCTACTCCGCCTGTCGCATTCAACAACCAGGGGTTGAAGTATGTTTGCGAGACTGGCACGCTGAGGTACGAATACACGTTCGGACCAAGCTTGCCCGCATTATTCGAGTTTCCGCTCAAAGGAATCGTCGCTCCGCTAGGGACGAAATAGCGAGCGCAAACGGTGTCGCCGATGTTGGCGGAGCAGTCAAACGTCGTGAATGAATTCCCGGTCCGCGCGGTGATGATCGGAGCCAGTTCCCAGCCGTCCAATACCTGCTTCACGAAGCCATGCGTACTCTTGGCATAGGGTGGGTTCCAAACGGCGCTGATTGCGATTCGGTGCCGAGCGTCGAAATCGGCAGGCCCCTTGTCCAGTGAAGGTTGAACCGGATCCAGCAGCCCCAAGTTCTCGGTTTGCGGCGTTTCGCTGAAAGTTGAGCTCAGGTTGTCGATCGTGTGTGACCAGGTGTAGTTGACCGTGAAGTCCAGTCCCTGGCTCAAAAGGTTGCTCGAGGCGAAGCGTGTGTTCAACGCATTGTACTTCGAGAAGCCGTTAGCACCACGAGTGTTCATATTTCCGTACTGCCGGTTTAGCCGATCAATTGGGTTATTCGCCACCGGGTCGGTGCCGAGGTATTCGTTACCCCACGCTCTCTGGTTGAAGTTCTCGATCGAATAGAGATGCACTCCATGGGACCCTGAGTAGTCCAGAGCCAAGAGCGAGTTCCGAGCCACCTCGCGCTGTAGCGAGAGGTTGTAGCTCTCCGCGTATGCCGTTGGCAAGTCCTGTTTTACGTAGCGCAGGCTGGGGTTGGGAAGAAAAAGCGTCCCGGAGCCGGCAAATGGCCCCAGGCTCGAGGTCTGGAACGCCTGAGCCCCCGCTTGGAATACGGAATTGAACTGCGCCGGCGGGTTTTGAATCACGTTGAATGTGACATTGCCAAAGTTCCTTTCATATGCAATGCCATACCCACCTCTTAGACTGGTCTTGCCGTCCCCGAAGACGTCATAGGCGAATCCAACACGCGGGCCAAAGTTGTGGTATCTCTTATCCCACAGTCCCCCTACTGGGCTTGCTGGGCTGTTGGCCGTGGCCCCTTCCGTGAAGACTCTGCCAGTATTGATTTTTTGGAAGATGTTGTTACCCGTGCCATATACGAAATTCGAATCCAGCTTCGGATTCGTATTGTGTTGCACCCCGTAATACTCCCAGCGCAGCCCCAGATTCAGTGTCAGGCGCGTCTTGATTTTCCAGCTGTCCTGGCCGTAAAAGGCAAGGTCGTTATAGCGGTTGTTCCGCGTAAAGCTCGGCTGCACGGTGGGCAGAGTGACAGCACACTGCGGAGTATGGATGGTTTTCCCGTTTGCATCCTTGATACATGGGAAGTGGCCTTGGGGATCCACGACTACCTGGAACCATCCGGCACTGCCGTTCAGCATGTTTTCCACACCACTCGCAAGCGAACCGTTCCCTCCGGGCTCCAGCCCCTGCACCGCATTCTCATAGGCGCCGAAGGTCCGGTTATCCATGGTATAGACGTACTGCCCGCCGAAGCGGAATTCGTGCTTTCCGGTGCTGATGCCCACAGACTGCCCAAATTGCCACACGTTCTGTGGACCTCCGAACGGGATCGCGTTGCCGGGGGTGGTGCAGGAATAGCCTGGCAGGCAGAACGGCTGGCCTTGCACAGACGGATCGAAGTTCACGTTGAAGTACAGGCTGGGTTGAATCGGCTGCGAGGAAGTGAGCGGCTGGTTAAGGAACAAGCGGTTGAAATTCACCTTCGTTTCCGTGACCACCCTCGGCCCCCAGATGTGCGTCAGAGAATACAGAATGTTCTGGTTCTTCTGTGTTTGGCCAGTATCAAAACCGGCGTAAGGACTATTGTTGATAAACCCAGCGAACTCGTTGTTGTTGAAGAGAGCGTAGCGCCCGTACATCGTGGTGTTACTGGAAAGATTGTAATCGACGCGTTGCACCATGCTGTAGGTGTTCTGCGGCGCACCGCCACCGGAATCGCTCGGCGCCTTGAAGCTCACGATGTCAAAGACTGGATTGCCGTTCGGGGTGCAAGGGTTACTGCCTGCCACGCAGGCATAGTTGTAGTAGCTGGGTTGGGCTGTCGGGTCTGGCAGGGGCACGCTTGCATTCGCACCCGCCGCGAATTTTTGGTTAACGGTCAGGCCCGGGCGGAGCGAGTACCCTTTAAAATAGGTTGCCACGGTTGAGTTTGCGGCCGCTGCCAATTGCGGATCAATGACACCGTTGAGAATGTTCGCTGCGCTGCGAACGCGGGTCCATTCTGTGTTGCTGAAGAAGAACAGCTTGCTCTTTACGATGGGACCGCCAATCGAGTACCCGAACTGGTTGCGCGTGTAGTTCGCTTTTGGAATACCCTGCGCGTTGGAATCGTAATCGTTAGAGGTCAGTGCCGAGAGCCGGTTGAATTCGTACACACTGCCGTGGAATTGGTTCGAGCCCGACTTCGTAACGACGTTGATCACACCACCCGAGGCACGCCCATACTCCGCCGAGAAATTGCTACTCGTCACGCTGAATTCCTGCACCGAATCCAGAGGCACGGACTGCCCTACCTTGGTGGTGTACAGGTCCACGTTCTCCCCGCCATCCAGCAGTGCGTCCGTACTGGACGAACGTTGCCCGTTGATTGACACGCCAGCACCACGTACAACCTGGTCGGACCCGCCCGTACCTGACGCCGAGTCCTGGTTCACATTTCCCATGGTTTGCACGAAGTCGTAGGGATCTCGCGTCAAAGACGGCAGTTGAGAGACTCTCGTCGTATCCACCACTTGGTTAATCGATGACGTCTGGGTGTCCACTTGCGTTTCGGCACGACCCGTCACCTCGACGATTGTCTCGGTGCCCCTTGGGGACAGCACTGCATCAAGGCTGGTATGCACGCCCGGTGAGATGGTGAACCTTTGCTTGAAGTCCCCAAAGCCCGTGTGCGAAACCTTGATCTCGTAGGACCCGGGCGCCAAGCCGGTCACCGTGAATCCGCCGGTGTTGTCCGTCGTTGCTGTCCTGACGGCTCCTGTGTCGGTTGAGGTCACCGCCACTTGACCTCCCACCACAACTGCACCTGTTGAATCGCTGACAGTACCGCTAACCGCCCCCTTCTCAAACTGCGCGAACGCCGCGCAAGAAAAGGCAACAACCACCAGCAGTGAAGACAACACACTCAAATGCCATTTGCTAAAACGAGTAGGCATGGATGGACTCTCCTAGGTAGTTCGCCGTTTGACGAAACTGCAAATTTGGCCGAGACGCTTCCAAAAGTTAAGGGCAAGCCGCTATGAACGGTTAGTCAATCCCGAACGCTCAACGCTGCAAGACTTGAAGGACACAACCCGCTTCTAGACAATGGCAATTGACACACCAAATTACACTGCCAGTTATGTGATTTCTTTACAAATATTTACACGATCCAAGAGATTGCTGCGCTCCGCAATCTGGGACTTTGCGATCAATTCACCTATGTCTTTCCATAGGTGAACCTATACAACAGTTTTAGTTATTATTGTTATGTACTTACGCAGAAAAGTGCTTCACATGCGGGCCTTGATCATCGGGTGTGTCGTCCGCACCCAGCCTCGATTCTACCGTGCGAAACACCGTCTGCCCGTCTCCCCCAGAACCAAAGTCGCACGCCACCCGGGCATTCGATCCCGGGCCAGAGTCCTGTGGCCGTCAGTTACCATGGAAGTCAGCTGCCAGCGACGATCATGGAGCCCGTCATCCAAATTGAGGACTACCGCCGAGGTCTGGCTTTGTTCAACGATGAGGAGTTCTTCGACGCTCACGAGGTGCTTGAAGACGTCTGGCGACCAGCCCCAGAACCCGAGCGCAAGTTTTTACAGGGACTAATCCAGGTCGCCGTCGGCCTGCACCACCACTCGCGGGGAAACCTCGTCGGGTGTCGCTCTCTGCTGGCGCGCGCCCATCGCAACCTGTCCCTCTACCCCGCCGTACATCAAGGCGTCGATCTGGCGGGCTTGCGAAACGCGCTCCTCGACTGGACTGCGGCTCTCGAAAGCAACCGTCCCGTCCCGCCGCTCCCGAAGGTCAGGCTACGACATCGCCCTTAGTTGTTCGAGGTTTTGTCTACTTGCCGGCAGGTTCGCCTGCTCTGGTTCGGTAACGAGTTTGGGCGGATGCCGGCCTAGCCCTGTAAAGCCCGACCGCAGCACCAACCTGTTAAACTTTTTCCGTCCCGTGACTAAACCTTCCACCTCAAAATCGGCGGGGACGCACTCGTCCGCGCCCATGCTCGACCTCGACCGCCAATACGCGCAGATTCGCGATCAGATCCTGGCAGCGGTCGAGCGCGTTTGCTCCTCGCAGAACTTCATCCTCGGTGCGGAAGTCGAGGCGCTCGAGCGCGAACTGGCCGCGTACTGCGGAGTCGCCGACGGCGTGGGATGCGCCTCCGGCACCGACGCACTCTGGCTCGCCCTGCTGGCCGCAGGCATTCAGCCGGGTGACGCGGTGCTGACAACGGCCTTCAGTTTCTTCGCCTCAGCCAGCTCGATCGCGCGCGCTGGAGCCCGGCCGGTTTTTCTCGATGTCGACCCGCTTACGCTGAACCTCGATCCGGCTCAGGTTGAAGCCCATCTGCGCGCGGGAAAGTCCACGAACCTGCGCGCGCTGCTGCCTGTTCATCTCTACGGACAATGCTGCGACATGGACGGGCTGCAACGCCTCGCCGACGAGTTCCAGCTGGCCGTCGTCGAGGACGCGGCACAGGCCATCGGCGCCTCCTGGCGCGAGCGCCGCGCAGGATCGCTGGGCGCGGCGGGGGCGTTCAGTTTTTATCCCACCAAGAATCTCAGCGCCTACGGCGACGCCGGGCTTGTCACCACCAACGATTCCGAACTCGCCGCGCACATGCGCCGTCTGCGCAATCATGGCAGCCCGCGCCGCTACCTTCATGAAGAGCTCGGCTGGAACTGCCGCATGGACGCGATCCAGGCCGCCATCCTGCGTGTCAAGCTGCCCCACATTGAAAGATGGAATCGCGAGCGGCGCGAGCGTGCCGAAACTTATGACCGTCTGCTGACCCAGTCGGGCTTGACCTCGCCCACCGGAAATTCTCCCCTCCGCCTGTTGTCGACCACGCCGCATGCCCATCACGTTTACCACCAGTATGTGATCCGCGCGCAGCGTCGTGACGAACTCCGCCAATTCCTCACCGACCACAAGATCGGCAGCGAGATCTACTACCCGATCCCGCTGCACCTGCAGCCGGTATTCGCCTATCTGGGATACCGCGAAGGAGACCTGCCCGAGTCCGAGCGCGCCGCCAGCGAGGTGCTCGCGCTCCCCATGTTCCCGGAACTCGCCGAAGACGAACAGCAGTGGGTGGTGGAAAAGATCACGGAGTTTTTTTCGTAAAACAAGCGGTCAGCTCCCAGCCACCAGTTTTCAGCCAGCCCAACCTACTCTTGCTCTGCATGCACGAGCACGGACTTGATTCCGAAATGCTGAACGCGGGTCTTCACCCTGAGAGCTGAGAGCTGACAGCCAGCGAGTTCTCACGGCAAACACTTCCCCATAAACTCCACCAGATCCTTCTTCATCTTCACGTGCGACCCGCTGTCGATGTACACCATGTGGCCCGCCTCATAAGTCGCGAACGAGATGTTCTTGCGATAGTCCGGGCCCAGGTTGAGATGGTCGATCGAGTAGTTGGCGGCAAAGTAGGGAGTGGCGAGATCGTAATAACCCTCCATCACCAGCACCTTCAGGTAGGGATTCTTCACCAGCGCTCCCCGCAATCCCGGCGCGGTGTTCGGGAAGCCTTTGTCAGCGTCGCCCCAATCCCACTTCGCGAATGCCGGCTCACTCCACGCAAAGACCTTGTAGGGCATGTCGACCTTGTAGCCCAGATCCGCGCGCAGATAGTTATTGAACACTGTGGTATAGGGCGGAAGGATCGCCGACCCGGTCGGATCGTAGAACGGCGTGTCCAGCAATCCCTCGGGATCCGGCCCGGTAAAGCGTCCATCCAGCCGGCCCACACGCAGTTTCTGATCGAGCAGCAGGTTGTGCGTGAACTGACCCACGTCGATCCGCAAGTTGGCGTTGTCGATCAGCTTCTTGTCGAGCCCGGTGTAGCGCGCATAGGCATCGATGATCTTCTGCCGCTCGTCCGGCGTGAGCGCGTCGCCCTTGGCCAGGGCCAGGGTGTAGTCGGTGCTCGCCCAGCGCTCCGCTTCCTGGCGCGTCTTCGACAAGTCCTGCATCAGGTCGGGAGCGAGCCGCTGGTGGTACGCCGCGATCATCGTGAACGACGGCACCAGTAGCACGTAGGGAACATCATTGTTCTTCGCCCACTCCAGGGTTCCGAAGTCCATCGCGGTCGAAAGCAGCGTGATGCCGTTGAACGAAATGCCATGATCGGCGAGATATCCCGAGACGCCCGCCGAGCGAGTGGTACCGTAGCTTTCGCCCAGCAGGAATAGCGGGGACGCCCACCGGTCGTAACGCGTGATGTAGAGCCGGATAAACTCTCCGAACGCCTCGATGTCGCCCTTCACGCCCAGAAATTTCTTCGTCGCCTCGGCGTTGGCCGCGCGGCTAAAGCCGGTGGCGATGGCGTCCACGAATACCAGGTCACTACGGTCAAGCAGCGTTTGGGGATTGTCGATCATGCGGTAAGGTGCCGCCGGCATGAAGCCATTGGGCTGCAGCACCACTTGCTTGGGCCCCACCGAGCCCATGTGCAACCACACCGATGCCGATCCCGGCCCGCCGTTAAACGCAAACGTGAGCGGACGCCTGTTCGCCTCCTGCCCCTCAAGCAGGTAAGCGACGAAAAACATCTCCGCTTCGATCCTGCCGTCCCCGCGCTTGATGGGCAGACGACCGGCGGTGGCGGTATACTTCAGCACCTTGCCCTCGAGCGTGACCTGGTGATGCGTTACGACCGGTGGCGCCTCGGTCATGTCGTAGTGTTCTTCCTTGTCGCCGGCCTTGTCCGAGGACGACTCCTTGCCCGCTTCCGGCTTCACCTCGGAAGGAGCGGCTGGCTCAGGAGTCTTCCCCTCCGCGGGCACCGGCGTTGTGGATGGCGGTTCCGGTTTCTTCTTCTGAGTCTTGGGAGCTTCGGGAGTCTTGGTCGAGTCCGACTGCTGGGCAAACGTGCCCGTGCACAACGCGAGCGTGAGCAAAAGTGAGACGGCCAACCAACGCATGGATTCTCCGGGAGAAGGAAAGTGAGATCGCATCACGACAGAATGCAGCGCCGCATTATAGACGGACAGAGCCCATCGGGGTTATGGGGTCTCGGAAATCGCAAAAAATCCAGCTTGGAGAACTGAACCTTACTTGCGCAAACAAAATAGATGCGCTAGGCGCTCACCTGCTCGAGATGCCAGAGAATTAAGCTTGTTCTGGGACTTCGGAATTGATACAAACCTGGTGTCTCGCGAATCCGCACATGTGCAAATCATGTGTTTCATCCATCATCGTTTTTTTTGGCATGATCTGCGCTGTTCATGAATCTGCAGCGCAAGCCCAGTCGTCAGCCAGCAAACCGCTCCCGGCCACGGAAGTCAGCCAACTCCAAGCTAGAGCGGAGGCAGGCGATCCGGTTGCACAGCTCAACCTTGGCAAGATCTACGATGACGGCAATGGCGTCCCGCAGAGCGACAACCTGGCAGCCAAGTGGTACCGGGCGGCAGCAGAGAAAGGAAATGCAGCCGCACAGAGCAATCTCGGACTGATGTACAGGTCGGGGCGCGGTGTAGCACAAGACAAGGTCGAAGCGGTCAATTGGTATCGAAAGGCGGCAAAACAACGGTACCCGAACGCGATGTTCAATCTGGGCTCGGCCTACTACAACGGGGACGGAGTCGGCATCGATGACATCACAGCGTATGCATGGTTTTTGCTGGCCGAGAATTTCGGCAGCCCCCCGGCTGCGCAGGCGGTTAAGCATTCGGAGCAGAACGTCGGGAACCCGCAGTTGGTGAGATCGGTGGCTTTTGAAAAGATTGGTGACATGTATCAGCAAGGGGACGATCTCCCGCAAAGTTCAACTGAAGCCGTCAATTGGTACCGCAAGGCGGCGGTAAACGGTACCTTGGAGGTGCAGGTCAAGTTGGCGAGCCTGCTTCTTCGGAGTCCCCAGAACGGGGCATCAAACTACACCGAAGCGCTCGGTCTCTGTGAAAAAGCCGCTAAACAACACTATTCCCCTGGGGCCTACTGCGCCGGCAAGTTGTATGAGGAGGGGTTAGGAGTAGGAAGGAATCTCTCGACGGCGGCGAGTTGGTTCAGTGAAGCCGCCACCATGGGGAATGCAGCCGGGACATTGCGACTGGGACAGATGTACTGGAAGGGAGAAGGCCTCAAGCAAGACAAAATCGCCGCTTACGAGTTCATCTACTTGGCGTCTACATCCAACCTGGCTGAAGCAAAGCAGGAAAGGGAACTCTTGGAAAAAGAACTGACTGTCAAAGAACAGGAGAAGGGAAAGTCCAAGGCGGTCGCATTTCTGCGCCGGCATCCCGCGCTGGTACTGAGAAAACCTTCGACAGCGAATTGACCGGAAGGCCGGTTTCTTCGAGCGCAACCTGGTGCCGCCGACTAAGCCATCCTGGTGTTGACCCGATTAGACTTTTGAATAGACCCTGCGACCACTGTCACTCGTTACCTGCGCGCCGAAGCAAACAATTGCGCTCCATCTCTCCAGGCGCCCGAGCTTCCTTCCCATACTTCGCGACAAGGGGTCTTGCCCAAAAGCCCGCCCAAGCTTTTCGAACGCCTCCGGAGTGGAAGCAGGCAACCCCCACTCATTGGTCGACACCCGGCGCGGGCGACGTTACCCCGCTCGAGGTCCCGGTTCACCTGATCGTCCCTAGTCCGGCCAAAACCAACCTCTATGATGGCCGGGGAAACGAATGGAGCGAAGGCGGAATGGCCATTACAGCCGGCGTCGAACTGAAACCTGGGCGGGACGTGGAGATCGAGTTTCACACACCTGCTCGGGTGTGGGGACCGTAAACAATCGCCGAGGGGATCGCTATGGGATCGAGTTCCTCGCCGAAAATGCCGCCGAGTCCGACCAGGTAAACCGCGTGCAGCTGATGCTGCAAACCCTGGGCAGTCCCGCAGGCGAATGAGTTGGCAGCTTGTTTGCCGGATTCTCCCTCCAGCGGTCTTAGCAACTCGAGGGTCTTGCTTGAGCCAGGACCAAAGACAAACCAGCAAACGACCGTTCTCTAACGACGCTTTTTCTTGGCCGCCGCAGGCTTGGGGGCAGCCTCTCCCGGGGCGAGCACGCGCCGCACCATGGGAGTATTCAATTTGTACTTCCGCTCCAGCACGTTCCCGCTGTCATTCTTCACGCGCAGAATGAACACCGGCAGGTCGCCTTCCTTGCCGAAGTCTTCGTGCGTGACCGTCACGGGCAGTACTCCGTTCAGGTTGCGTTCGCGGTATGCAGTCTCGTAGCGATGACGTTTCACGTTCCAGGTGAAGACGTGCACTTTGTCGTAGTCGAACGGCTGGCCGTCTTTCGGTTCGGTGAGCAGCGCGAGATACTGTGGAACCTTCTTGTCTTGGTCCTGCACTTCGTTGAGCGCGAAGAAACCCACGAAACGTTCGCCCTCGGCGTACTGGGCGATTTCCAGTGGCACGTCGAGATCGACCATGCGAGCCAGCAGCCAGCCGGCGCGTCCTTGCGTGTCACGGATCAGCCACCAGTCTTCGAGCAGCGGCCCGGCGGGTTTGTTGTCTTTCTTGGCCAACGGATTTGGAGCAGCCGCCACGCCCCCTTTCTCGGCCGTGCCCCGCGCCAGAATCGAAACCTTCGTGCCGGCCGGCAGCAAATACAGATGTTCGCTGTCGCGGCCGGGTTCGATGTGCAGATTGGTATCGTTGCGGGTGGTGCCGGCCGACTGCAGCGGATCGTTCTGATGTTCTTTGGCGAGTTTCTGAAAACTTTCGTAGGTCAGCTGCGGAATTACATAGCGCTGCTCGATCCAGCCTTCGACTCCGGTCGCGGTGCGCACTTTCACGAAGCGCTTCTCGCGGTCGATCACTTCCACGCGGTCGCCGTTTTTCACGTTGCCGGTCTTGTTGTAGACAGCGGCCACGCGATCGCGCAGAAACGCCTGGGGCGCGGAGACGTACATCACTTCCAGGACGCGCCCCCGGCCGCGCCCGCACGCCGACAGCACGACCAACGCCAGCAGAAGCGCCAACGAAGTTTTCCAGGGCCGAACTTGCCAAAGCGAATTCACGGGGGCTGCTTTCAATATATCGCGCCAGGCGTGGCTCGGCGCGAATCTGCGTTGACCAAAGGTGCACCTTGGGTCGCTGACTCGCGTGTACCGAGGAATGATTTGATCTGGATGCAGCCGTCCGGCCAGGAGCGGGCGAAACCCGATCCGTTTTCCCGAAATGGAATAGCCCGAAGATAACGCTTTGCGCCAGCCAGCCTCGCGGAACCCTTCGCGGGCCTCGTGAGAGCAGTTCTTGAGATCTCACTGCTCGTCTCATCGCGAGATAAGCCATTTCATCCAGGCTGAGCCAGTCCTGCTGTGCCGGTACCCAGTACTTAACTTCCTCTTTGTTGACAGGACGTTTGTGCTGCCTCTCGTGTGGTGGTTTGCTCTCGTTACGCATGATTTTTCTTCCCCCAGAAACACGAATAGGCCCATACGCACGAAGCGCATGAGCCTATCGGGTGGTCGAGTTGTTAGACCGCTACTGCTGCTGCTTCGGTGGCGGGACTGGACGCTTGCGGCGTCTGAATCTCCTCCTTGGCGTCTTTAGCTGCTGCTTCTCTCTGGGCCTTCTCAGCAGCTAATCCAGCGACATATTTCTGGTGGTGCTCAGCCAGCATGTAGACGCTGCCACCAGCCGTCCGAACTGTCTTGACATCGATCTTGAGTAGGTTCCGGATGGCGTAGGGGACATCACTTGGATACTTGTTGTTCAACGTCGCGAACTGAGCCACGCTTACGGGGCCTGCTTGCAGCATCTTCAGGCCCTCTTCAGCCTGCGTCCTGCTCTTGCTCTTCGGCTTGGCAGCTTCCAACTCATTGACTCGCTTGAGCAATCCGTTGACCTGCTCTTGCAGAGCTGCCTTCTCTTTTTCTAGCCGCTGAATCTGTTCTGCTGGTTTCATTGGTGTACTCCGTATCATAGGATGGAGGGAGATCACCTAGTGAACAGCCAGGTAAGTGAGTTAGGAGCTTCCCCATCTACAAGACTCTATAGCCCAGCGTTCTCTATAGCATGCCCCTTGTAGCGTCCTTAGGCTCCATCCTCAGCGGATGCACGACAGCGGCTACCTTCTTAATCTAACCGGCGCTGACCGTCGTCTCCACCACTAATTGTCCACTAGGTGACCTCCCTACAAGCAAATTATAGGTAAGTACTTAGCGGTAATAGCGGCAGACTTTAGAGACAAGATCTAGAGGGTAGAGCTTAGAATGGTACTTGGAAGGTATTGAGTGCTAAACAGTTTCGGGTAATAATCAAATAGTTTTGCCGGAAATCATGGACTACGCGCCGAAGGGAGCGGGGAGAGGAAACATTCACAATCCGCACGCGGAATGCGCTCCTTGCGCCGCTGGGCACGATTGACAGCCAGCCTGCACGATTTCGATGGTCTCTATCTGCCGCCCCCAATTTGAGGCTCGACGACTTTCTAATAACTTAGCTGGAAGTGAATGATGTTGAGACATCAGGTAGAGAAACGGCTCGCCGCGATTCTACGGGGAGGATCGGGGTACCGTATTGCGCCAGCCCCGCAGCTCAGTCTCCGAAGCAGAAGCCGACCGGCTTGCTGTGCGACACGTGCTTGATCTCGCGCGGCAACTTGATGACTTCGGCGACCACCACGATCGCGAAACCCTGGCCGTAACCCTCGCGCCCTTTCACGTAGTCGCGAGTATTCTGCACGGGGAAGGGAACCCCAGGGATCAGGATGACCTGCGCGTCCCCGGCGATGCCCGAGGACAGCGGGATGTAGGAGGGATTGCCGCGGTTGGCGGTGCCAAGGATCGTGCGGCCGCAGGGCAGAATGCCGAAGATCTTCGACTTGTATTTGAGAATGTCCGACTTAACCGCGGCCCCGGATAACGGCGCTAAGGCCAGGCGCGTCGCCGCCTCCGGTACTGACGCCAATGTAGCGAATGCTGCCATGCTTACGAGCGAAGCAGCGGATTCAAGCGTGCACGAAAGAGAAAGGCGCCTATTGAGTAACGGTGATCGTGACCGCTGTGGACCTGACGCCACCGTTGGTGGCGGTGGCGCTCAGGATCGTCGGCGGCCCCACCGGGGCAAGGGCCGTTCCTGTTATCAGGAACCCTTGACCTGTACAGGTCGCAGTACCGTTCTTGGCAATCCCCCCGGTCTCGGTCTGCCCCCCTGCGGTGAACGTCCAGGTCGTGGTGGTAAGTGTGCTGATGTCCTGTGATCCGGGCTGGGCTATCGCCTGCAGGCAGAATGGTACATTGCCGCTCGCGGAGACAGTTTGCGATGAGGGCGTCACAACGATGGAGGTCACTTGTTGTTGCACAATCACTGTTGTGGACCCGCTGACAATCCCGTGGGTGGCTTGAATCGTGGCTGTGCCGGTTCCAATGCCTTTTACCAACCCGCCACTTGGCGTAACCGTCGCGATCGTCTGGTCTGAGGTGGTCCAGGCAGAGGTTCCGGTGATGTTCTTCTGGCTGCCATCATCGTAGGTGCCGGTAGCCGTCATCTGCTGGCTTGCGCCAGTTAGAATGCCGGTTCCGGCAGGCGTAACCGTGACCGTCTGCAGAACCGGGTCAACGAAAAACCCATTGCAGCCGATTCCCAGGGCCGTGAGAAGAAGAACTACAAAAAACCCAATGAATTGCAGTTTGCGTCGGGTACTGACCATAATCTGGAAGCCTCGAAAAAAGGCCCTTTCCGGAGGAATTCGTCACCGGACTAAAGAGCCGATTGTAGCAGACTCAGAATCGACTTCAGCTGTATCGTACGGAATCAGAAGGACGTAAGTAACCCGCCCGGCAGCGGTTGCGATCACGCCCGAACTCCCGCCCGAACGCCTCGACCAATGCTCCCGCTCACCCTGGCAACACAAAGTCCTGCCCACGTCCCTGAGAGAACGTACCGGTTCGCCCGCCTTGCAGGATTTGTTGTCGGTTTCGGAAATTCGGTTTGCTCCGGAACGGGTCGTTGCCTGTTCGTCGTTGGTCATTGGGTCCCGGGGGCGCGCCCCATGAACGCTAACTTCAAGGCAGGATTTGTTCCGGTTGGCCCGCGACCCGCGTGTTCGAGAGGTTGATTGCAACCCACGGTTAGTGTCGGTTGCCGTATTGCTCCCCGAAGAAGTCTCCTGGATTCCATGTTGGCCTCTCATCCTGTCGCGCCACAACGTATCCGACGAGAAAGCAGTAGCGCGTGAATTTTGCGCCCGACTCGAAATCGAAGCGCTGATTCATATCGTCCTGAGGCTTGTGATAGAGGGTCCGCATCCACATTGGGAGGATCTCGTCCGGCTTGATCTTCGGGTTACTCGACTTTATGCCTGTGCTCAGCAAGACTGCAGGAATTCCTTCCTTCACAAACGAGTATTGATCGCTGCGAATGAAAAGCACCAATTCCGGGAGAGGATCAGGGCTCACCTGGAAATTCAAACGGGCGCCAGCTTCGCGCACGGCTGCGCCCAGTGTGGAATGCTCGCGGCCGCGCGCCGTTACGTCCGCGATCGGCCAGAGCAAGGCGAGATTACCGTCCACATTGATGTCGGCTACCAGATGGTCCTTCGCGACCGTGGGGTGATGCGCAAAATACGCTGAGCCCAGCAAACCATCTTCTTCACCCGTGACCGACACAAACAGGATCGAGCGGCGCGCACGCGGCTTCATCCGGCTATAGGCTCGCGCAACCTCCAGGAGACATGCCGACCCGGAAGCGTTATCCAACGCGCCGTTGTAGATCTTGTCCCCGTTCACCGCTTCGCCGATCCCAAGATGATCCAGATGCGCGGTGTAGACAACGTACTCGTCGCTCAGCTTCGAATCACTGCCTTTTAGGCGCGCCACGACATTCGGGCTGTGGATGTCTTCCAACTTCGATACCACCCTGATCCTGGCGCTCACAGGCAAAGCGAGTGACGATGGCCGCCCGCTTTTCGCCGCGGCATAGATCTCGTCGGCGGATTTTCCGCTGCCTTGGAACCCTTTCGCCGCCGCTGCCATGTTCATTACCGCAGTGCCGCGTAGCTCTGGAAAATAGTCGTTGGGACGTCCTTGCGCATCCATCCACCGCTTCTCCGGAAAGACCAGGTCCCGCACGCGATCCTTGAAGGGATAAAGCTCCTCGAGCGCAGGGCTGTACAGCAGGACCATTCCCAGCGCGCCGTGCGCGACTGCATTGGCAGCCTTGATGACTCCCGAGCTGTAATGCGCCCGCATGGTGGCTTCGAACCGCGGCGGCGCACCGAACACGTAGGCGACGATTTTTCCTTTCGCGTCCACGCCCGCATAGTTTCATAGTTTTGGTCGGGGGCGGTCACCCCCAAACCGACGTAGACCACCGGCGCTTCCACCGCGGTGTCGGCGCGTCCGGGGTCTCCGATCGTGACAAAATCCTGCCGGAAGGCCAGGGCTTGCACTTTCTCCCCTCGTACCAGGGTCAACGTTGTGCGCTCTTCGTCAGCCCGGAACGAACGCAAGGACACATTCTGAAAGTAGGTCCCGGTTTCGCCAGCCGGATCGAGCCCCATCGATTCGAATTCCGCCGCCATGAACTTTGCCGCAATCTCATGTCCCCGCGCTCCTGTCGCCCGCCCCTCAAGCAGGTCATCGGCTAAAAACTGCATGTCCGCGCGAATGGCTTCCGGACGAATCGTCGCCAAGGCCCCGTCGGCAGCGTCATTGCCCGCGCGAACTGATCTCTCTCCGCCCACCACCATGACCACAACGATCAACGCACCTGTTCCAATCACAGAGCACAAGCCCGCGTAACCATTCTTCATACGGCACCTTTGTTGTTGGGAAAACGCAGGAAAAGAGGAAAGGATAGTGGCGACTGGCATCGCAGTCAACGCTTCGCACCTCATGCTTCGCACCCCATGGTGCCGGCCGAGCAAATCGAAATTCTCCGTTCCTAACTTAGCCAGTCGCGTCTCTCGGCCTACGATTCCTGCAGGCGGTTGCAACCCTACTCCGGCCTTCTGGCCTGCAGGTTCAGCCGCCAGTAGTCGAGCAGGAAGGGGGGATCGTCGGCTGTGGCCTGGCGAGTGAGCTCGGCGAGAAACTCTCGGACGAGTTCCGGCTCCGGGATGCGCTCAAGATGGCGGTGCAGAATCACGCTCTCGAAGAATTGCTGAAAGTCCTGGGCGGTGGGGAACTTCGTGGGCGCTTGTTCCAGGCTGGTCTCGATTTTTTCGAAACCGGCTGCCCTCAGGCGCGCGGCCGCGGTCTCGGCATCCGAGAACTCCCAGGGCGACTGGAATCCAGCGAAGTACTGAGCGTACGGCGAGCTCTGCATCAACCCGCCCGCTCGGGCGAGGAACCGGTTGAGGTTGTTATGGCCGCCGCATTGCGCGACCAGCCATCCGCCAGGGCGCAACCCGCGATACAGCCTGTGAAACAAGGCCTCGTGATCGCGCACCCAGTGGAAAGACGCGGTGCTGAAAATGCCGTCAAATTGCTCGTGGAACGACAGGTTGAGCAGATCGCAGCAGACAAGTTCCACACGGTCGCCAAAGTCCGGAATCAAATAGGCGCGGGCCGCGTCGATCATGTTCTCTGAAACGTCGAGGGCGACGACCCGGCCCCGAGGCAAGGCTTCCAGCAGCTCGCGCGTCAGGCGCCCGGTGCCGCAGCCGGCGTCGAGGACGGTTTCGTCCCCGCGCAGCGCGATGCGCGCCAGAACCTTCTTGCCCCAGCTGACTTGCGGGGCAGAGATCTGGTGATAGAGGGTAGCGTTCCATTCGCGGGATGGTTTGGGTTCAGGCATCAGGAGATCGCCGTGGCTGGCATCTCAGCCGTCAGCTCTCAGCCGTCGGCTGGCAGGAGTCAGCCGGTGGACGGCAGTTCATTTCACGCCCATGGTTCGAGCCGAAGTCATCACGAGCACAACTGCCACCAGGCGCTAAAAGCAGGTCCTTCGCTTTGCCTGGGGTGACAAACTCTTGTTTGTTGGCTGGTAGTCGGCAGCTGATTCCTAGTGCTTTTTCTTTCCCGCGCGCTCGATGCGTTCATCGATGGGCTTACGGCCGGCGAAGCCTTCTTCGACCGAGTGCCAGTGGGTGATTTTCTCTTCCCCGAGTTTCCAGCACAGGAGAACGATTTCGCCTTCCACCTTGCAGGGGAAATCGAGCAGACCGATGTCGATGTCTTTGACTTGCACGCCGGTAGCGTGAATTTCGGCGATGGAATCCTTGGCGCGCTGGACGGCGCGCTCGCGCTCGGCCTTGCGGCGGGCGACTTCCACCACATTGACGAGCGTGCCCCCGTTCAAAAAGACCCGGTGGGCTACTTCCTGCAGTTCGGCGTCGACCGCCTCGATCAGCTTCTTGCTGTGGATGGCGGTGCGCAGCAGGGACTCCAGCGTGGGCAGGAGCATTTGGGCATCTTGCAGGGTAAACGTCCGGGTGGCCATGGCGATTGTTTTATTCTAATTCATTGGGGGACGGGCCGCTGGTGACGCTGGGGGTTACCAAAGGCCGGTGTCAGGTCCCGGGTGTCAGATGCGGCAGATCCTGGCCTTAAGGTCTCAGGTGCCCGGTGCCAGGCCCATCATCCGAGCTTCGGTCGGCCGACGGGCGAGAACGCCGTCACTCCACCAACATTCCGGACGCGACGCGCGCCAGCTTCCCAAGCCGGGGCGCACGTGGCCCCGGCACGCGCTAACGGGTCAACCCACGATTTTGTGATGCGCAACAGGCGGGCCGGGACGCCTGCAGTGCGGGGCGCCATCCAGCAGGCCAGCCACCGCGTCGCAGAAAGCGTTACACTCGGAGAACTTTTCGCCGGGGGCTTCATCCACAACATTCGAACCCCAAACTTCTGGGAGGAGGGGACCATGATTCTTGGCATGAGCATCGCAACGTTCACGCTACTGCATGTTTTGATAAGCCTGGCCGGAATTGGGTCGGGATTCATCGTCCTATACGGGCTGCTGACTGGAAAGCGGATGGACGCCTGGACGGCAGTCTTCCTCGCGACCACGGTTCTGACCAGTGCAACCGGCTTCCTGTTTCCGGTCGAGCATCTTTTGCCGTCTCATGTAGTCGGCATCATTTCGCTGGTGGTGCTGGCGGCGGCGATCGTGGCGCGCTACGCATTTCACCTGGCGGGCGCATGGCGCTTGATTTATGTGATCGGCGCTGTGCTTGCCCTCTATCTGAACTGCTTCGTAGCCGTCGCGCAGGCGTTCCAGAAGGTTCCGGCGCTGCACGGGTTGGCTCCGACGGGGAAAGAACCGGCGTTTATGGTCGCACAGCTGCTGGTGCTCGCGGTGTTCATCGGGTTGGGAGTGGTGTCGGCGAAGAGGTTCCGTGGCGCGCCAGTGATGGCCTAGTACAAAAGGGAAGTAATTGAGGGGCGTCGGGACGGGGTCGTTATTTCTTCGGCTTCGACCGTCGCAACTCCTTGATGGACAGTCCACGCTCGGAATCTGCAATGAGCTGCTCGAGACGTCGCTGGCGGGTCTCCTTCTGCTTTGCGCTGATCACCCGGTAGGTGGCGGTTCGGCGATACCAGGCGGGCTGGGCCTGGAAGAACTCCCACGCTTGCGTGCGGGCGCGAAACTGCTTTTCATGGTCGCGGCTCAGCCGGGCGCTCTTGCGCTGCTCGTAGGCGTAGATTGCGGTCTTGCCGCTCTTGCGCGCTTCAAAGGCGTTCACTCCCGCCGGACGCATCAGGCCGAGCTTGGTCAGCTCGGTGACGCGTTTTACGTTGATCGCGCTCCAGGTGCTGGTCGGCTTTCGGGGGGTGAGGCGGATGCGATAGCTGATCGCATCAATGGCGTTGCGGACGCCGTCGATCCAGCCGTAACACAGCGCGGCATCGACCGATTCAGGCCAGGGGATGCTGGGCTTGGCGGAGTCTCGCTTATAGAAGCCGATGGAGGCTTCCATCTCGCTGGCGTGATTTTTCTCGAGCCAGGCGCGGAAGTGCTCCGCCGTCGCGAAGAACAAAGTCTTCATGCGCGCTCCTTCTCTAGTTTGCCGGAGCGCGCCAGTTTCGAGAGAGTCTGAGTATATTCCCGCATGGTTTCGGGCAGCACGCGGTTGTGTACGAACTGGCCTTCGCGGCGACACTCGATCAGGCCGGCCTCGGTCAGGATCCGCAGGTGGTGCGAGACCGTGCCGGGAGCCAGTTCATACTTCTGGATAATTTCGCCGCAATACATCTCGGGATTGGAGGCGATCGTTTCATAGATCTGGAGGCGGGTTGGGTCGGATAGCGCCTTCGAAATTTTCGCTACTTCGCTCGTGTCCATGGGTCGCTTGAAAGGATTCTAACGGACATAAGTCCTTTTCTGCCGCCCGGTTTCCGATTGGTCGGTCCACGCCCTCATAAACTCTGCAACTTAATAGTTCGATGATCATCAAACTATCGAACTATTCGGAGAGGGCAGCGGATGGCGGAAGCGGCCAGCGATTGGAGGGGTGGTGGTCAAGCCAGCCCGCCCGCCCGGATGAGACGTGCGGACGAGGAGACATCATGGCAAGACTGGCGGGAAAAGTAGCCGTCGTAACGGGCGGCAACAGTGGGATCGGGTTGGCAACAGCCAAGCGATTCAGTGAGGAAGGCGCCAAGGTCGTGATTTCAGGTCGCGACCAGAAAACGCTGGACGAAGCAGTGAAGACGATTGGCGGCGACGTGGTCGCCGTGCGCGGAGATGTTTCGAGACTGGGCGATCTCGACAAGCTCTACAAGACGGTCGCTCAAAAGTTCGGCAAGATCGACGTGCTGTTTGCCAACGCGGGCATCGCGAAATTCGCGCTTGTCGGCGACAGCACCGAGGCCCTGTTCGACGAGACGTTCGACGTCAACGTGAAGGGAGTATTCTTCACGATCCAGAAGGCGCTACCACTGCTGAATGAGGGCGCGTCCATCATCATCAATTCCTCGGTGGCGAACCAAACCGGGGCAGCCAGTGCCAGCGTTTACGCGGCCACCAAGGCGGCGGTACGCTCGTTCGCGCGCACTTTGACGTCTGAACTGGTCGACCGCGGGATCCGCATCAACGTGGTGAGTCCCGGACCGATCACGACTCCGATTTTCGGGCGAACCGGTTTGCCGCAGGAAGCCGTTGACGAGTTTGCCCGCGGGATCAAGGAGCGGGTTCCGATGAAGCGCTTCGGCAAACCCGAGGAAATTGCCAGCACCGTCCTGTTCCTGGCAACGCCCGAGTCGTCCTATATTACCGGCGTCGACATCAACGTGGATGGCGGCATGGGGCAAGTGTAAAGAACCGGTCGCAAGCTGTGAGCTCGGGCGTGGCCAGCCTCTGGGGGCGCACAGCGGCGAATGCCGCAACCTGACAACTGGTCTTTGGTCTTGGTCCTTGGTCGTTGGCAAAATCCAACGATCGAGGACTTTTTTCTGGGCGCCCGGAAGGCGGCACCAGTGCTGCGCGGTGTCTTCGCTAACCGCCAACGACCGACGAAGGGTTCTCGAACCACCGACCGCTATCCGCCGATGTGCACCATGGTGCGCGAGGCGGGCACAAAGTCAGGTTCGCCGATGTGGTGGCGGGCTTCTTTCTTGAGGATCACTCCGCGGATGAACTCTTCAAGCTGGGCGTCGGTCGCGCCGCGGCGCATCTGGGCGTGCAGGTCGTGGTCCCAAACGGAAAAAAGGCAGGTGCGGATCTTGCCGTCGGAGGTGAGGCGTACGCGGCTGCAGTGTCCGCAAAAAGGCTGTGAGACCGGCGCGATGATGCCGATCTCTCCCACGCCATCATCAAAGCGGTAGCGGCGTGCGGTTTCCGAACGCTCGTGCGGAATCTCTACCAAACGACGGTACTCGGCCATGCGCTCGAGAATTTCTTCGAGCGGGACGACGACATTCGGGGTCCAGACTCGATCTTCTTCGAGCGGCATGAATTCGATGAAACGCAGCACCACGCCTTCTTCACGGGCAAACATGCCGAAGGGGATGATCTGGTCTTCGTTGAATCCGCGGAGCAGAACGCAGTTCACTTTGACGGGCTCGAGCCCGGCGCTCTTGGCGGCGCGGATTCCGGCCAGGACGCTGTCATAGCCGTTGGGCACGCGGGTGATGCGAGCAAAGCGGTCGGGATCGACTGCGTCCATGCTGACGGTGACGCGATCGAGGCCGGCGTCTTTGAGGGGCTCGGCCATTCCGGCCAGCAGATGGCCGTTGGTGGTGAGCGCGAGTTCGAGGCGCTCGCCATCGGAGGTGCGCAGGCGCGACAGGTCGCGGACAAAATTGACCACGCCTTTGCGCAGCAGCGGCTCGCCTCCGGTCAGGCGCACTTTCCTGATGCCGAGGCCGGCGAACACGCGCGCCATGCGCAGGTAGTCCGCGAAAGGCAGATCGCCGTAGAGAGCGCCCTCATTACCCGTCCGGCAATAGACGCACTTGTAGTTGCAGTGATCGGTGATCGAGATCCGGAGATCGGTGATCGGGCGGCCGAATTTGTCGGTAAGCAGCACGTGCCTGGCTCTCAGCTCTTCGCTCGCTTTGGCTGCAAGCTTCCTGCTCCGCGCGCTAAGCGCAAACGGCTGAGAGCTGATGGCTGACAGCTGTTTTTGGAAAGGAAACGGGCAGGCGGGACGATCCCGGCGGTCGCTTCCTTTCCAATGCGCTTCTTCGCGAAACGCGGGAGGCGTCGGCGTTTCCACCGGCACCCTGGGGAGAATCGTACGCGTTACTTTGCGCTGGCTTCGCGGCCCTGGCGGTCAAAACCACGAACCGCAGAGCGCGCGCGCCAGATTCTCCGTCGCCTCCGGCGCCCGGGTATACCCTTGGGCGGCGGAGGTCGGAAACTCAGCATCCATTATAGAACTTTTGCCGGGCCTGCGCATGGGGCGCAGTGAAAGTCGCTGCGCCTCACCTGCGCTCAGGCGCAGTGGCAGGGGGTTGAGAGAAGTCCGCCAACCCGATCTCGATCAGCAGGCCCTTCATTTTCAGCACGGCTTTGTTGTCGCCTTCTTTTGCCCCTTTTGCTTCTTCACTCGGTTTCACGGCCGGGTTCTGATCTTTCGAAGTCTCCGCCTTTTCGGGAGGCGGTTGCTCTTCGGGCAGGGCGGTGCGGGCCCAGATGCCGTACACTTTGCCTCCACTCGCGGCGATCCCCATGTAGTCGCCCATGAATATGTCACTCGGGTCGGAGGGCTGGGTGCTCCAGGCATAGTTTTGGAAAGTCTCGCCGCCGTCGGTGGAACGGGCGAGCACCATGATGTATTTGCGATTGTCATGATCGGCGCGGCGGTCGCAGAAGACGATGTTGACCGAGCCGTCGATCGGATCGACCGCCAGCCACTGGAAGAACTGGTCGTGCCCATTGTGGAGTGGGTCGTTGTTGACGCGCACGGCAGGCGCCCAGTGCTTGCCGCGATCTTTCGAGGTGGAAGCAAACACATCAACGTCGCCGTTGACGTAATCCGCCCAGGTGACATAAAGCTGGTTCGTCCGCGGATCGACGCCGATCTCGGGGAAGCCATTCCCGCGGTACACATTCGACGGTGTGAAGTACGACGGGCCCGTTTTGACAATGGTGCGGGAACGGGAAAAGGTCTGGCCGCCATCTTTGGACACGGCGAGCACGATGCCGGAGATGTCGCACCAGACTACGTACAGAGTCCCGTCGCCGCCGACCGCTCCGGTGAAGCCTTCGACGGCCCCGTTGTCATCGCGCGGCAAACCTTCCTTGGTGCTGATCTCGATCGGCGTCGACCAGGACTTGCCGCCGTCGCTCGAACGCGAGAACAGCATGATCGACTTTTCGAGCGAGAATTGCGTCCAGCCGACGTAGAGGTTTCCGGCGTAGTTCGACTGAGTCGTGTCGGCGACGATGTAGGGCTTGTCTTCGAAGGGAATGCCGGGATCTGAGTTGTGGGCAATGACGGCGGCCGGATCTTTCTCCCAGGTTTTGCCGCCGTCGGGCGAGCGCCGCACGAAGATGCCATTGCGCGTGGCGTTGTGCGCCCAGTAGTTCTCCGTGCCCAGCTTGTCGAAGGCGATGTAGCAGAGCAAGGCGCGGCCCTGGTTGTCGAAGGCGACGGAAACGTCGCCCGAGCGATGGTAGTCGAGTGGGGCGGTGCCGTCGGCGATGGTCCAGGTGTTGCCGGCGTCGCGGGAGTAAGCCGCGGAAGCGTTCACCTGGAAGGCGGCGACCAGTTGCTGGGGATCGGCCCGGTTCAATGCGATGGAAGGCTCGCTGAAATTGCCGGGAGTGGGATTCAGCCGGATTACCCGCGCGCCCGGGGGCGCGGGCAGGGTCGGCCCGGCGGGAGCAGTCTGCGCGCGGAGGCCGGGCACGAGGAGCGCTCCCAGCAGGAAGGCTGACGCGGCGCGCGGCCACGGTTCAAAAAAGTTCACCGGGAACATGTCTAGGCTCACGACCTGCAGGCCGGACCTGGCGCGGTTCCGGTTCACTTGACCTCCGCGGACAGAGCCGTGGTGATGGCCGCGTCCGCCAGCGGCGCCATGATTTTGTAGCCGGCCTTGTTCGGATGGAGACCGTCGTCGGCAAGATCTTTTTTCAGGAAACCCCGGTCGTCGACCATGGCGCTGAAATAGTCGAGATAGAGGGAGCCGTTGGCGGAGCAGAAATCTTTCAGCCAGGCGTTCAGGGCGAGGATCTTCTCGGGCGGACGCTGCGTGAACATATCTCCGGCCTGCGGCGTGTACTCGTGCACGGGAAGTATCGATGAGTAGATCACCTTGATGTGGTGCTGGCGGGCGAGTTCGGCCAGCGTGGTGTAGTTGGCTTCAATGCCGGCGAGCGAGATGGGGCCGGTGTTGCCGGCAATATCATTGGTGCCGGCCAGGATCACGACGACCTTGGGCTCGAGGTCGATCACGTCCTGGCGGAAGCGCACCAGCATTTGGGAAGTCGTCTGCCCCCCGATGCCGCGATTGATGTAGTTCAGCTTGCCCGGGAAGGATTCGTCGAGATGCCAGCCATCCGTGATGGAGTCGCCGAAGAAGACCACACGACTCTCGCCGGGCGCGGGCGCAGGGAGCACGGCGTTGGCGTCGCGGTAGCGGGAGAGTTCGCCGAAGTCATTCATGTAGATCGACCGGCGCGACTGCCGCCATTGTTGAAGGCGCTCGGAGCCGGTCAGGGGCCTGGCCTGCGGAGCCGTGGCAGGCGGGGGGGATTGCTGAGCGAGGCCTCGCATGCCCGACAGCAGGACCAGGCCGAGCTGGAACAAAACGACGCGACCAGACTTCAGAACCATCTCTTGTTTCCTTTCCGAGGCGAAGGCATTTTACAGTTGGAACACAGATTCCGGGCGAGAGAAGGCCGCGAACATCTTCGCGACCGTCTTCGGCGCTCGCCGCGAAAAACTGAAGGCAGGTTCCTCGCTCTGCCCGGAATGACAATCCTGTGAATTGATCTGCGCAAATCTGCGTGACTCTTCGGCCATGAAGGTCGCGGGCGAGAGCGCCCGCGCTGCAGGCGAGACCCTCAGCTTGCGCTCGGGATGACTGCAGCGTGGTCACATCCCGTCGTAATTCGGCCCGCCCCCGCCTTCGGGCGGGACCCAGGTAATGATCTGGTAGGGGTCGGCGATGTCGCAGGTCTTGCAGTGGACGCAGTTGGCGGGGTTCAGGCTGATGCGCTTGCCGCTGGGTTGCGAGGCATCTTCGACCAGTTCGTAGACGTTGGCCGGGCAGAAGTTCTGGCAGGGGCCGCCGTACTCTTTGACGCAACGCGTGTTGCAGATGTTGGTGTCGTGAATCACCAGATGCGAGGGCTGATCTTCTTCGTGCTTGGTGCCCGAGTGGTAGAGGTCGGTGAGCTTGTCGAAGGCGAGTTTGCCGTCGCCCTTGGCGGGGCCGAGCAGGTGGACTTCGTCGCCGCCGTCGGCCGGCAGTTCGGCGAGTTTTTTCATGTGCTCGTAGCCGGCGTGCGCAGGATAGCGGTTCCATAGACCGCGGCCTCCGGTGACCTGCTGCAGGCCGGCATGGAACAATCCGGCGAGCAAACCCTTTTCAAATCCCTGGTGGAAATTGCGAACTTTCCAGAGTTCGTCCTTGATCCAGCTGGCGTCGACTTTCTGGCTGAACTGGCCAAGAGTGGCGGCGGTCGAGTCACCGTTCTTTAGCGCCTCGAACGCGGTCTCGGCGGCGAGCATACCGCTCTTGATCGCCAGATGAATGCCCTTCAGCCTCTGGGAATTCAGGAAGCCGGCCGAATCGCCGAGGATCATCCAGCCATGGCCGGCGACCGGCGGGATCGCCCACCAGCCTCCGTAGGGCAGCGACTTCGCGCCGTAGCGGATCATCTTGCCACCGGTCAGCAGGCTTGCGATGAAGGGATGCTGTTTGAAATCCTGGAGCACGTGCTGCGGGTCGAGCCGCGGATCGGGGTAGTCGAGCCCGGTGACGAAGCCGAGCGAGACCAGATTGTCTTTCGAGCCGTAAATCCAGGCGCCGCCGTATTCCTTCGTCGTGAGCGGCCAGCCCATGGTGTAGATGACTTCGCCCGGCGCGATGCGGCCCGAGGGCACTTCCCAAAGCTCCTTGACGCCCACGCCGTAGGTCTGCGGGTTGCGGTCTTTCGCGAGATTGAACTTCGCGATGAGTTCCTTGCTGAGCGATCCCCGCGTACCTTCGGCGAGGATCGTGACTTTGGCCTTGAGGTCGTAGCCGGGTTCGAAGTTCGACTTGGGCCGGTTCTGCTTGTCGACGCCCTTGTCGTCGGTGCGGACGCCGGTGACGCGGTCCCGGTCGTAGAGAAGCTCGGACCCGGCGAAGCCCGTGAAGACCGTGATGCCTGCTTGCTCGACCTTGCTACCCAGCCACTTGACGAACTTGTTGATCGAGATGACGTAGTTGCCATGATCGCGCAGGGGCGGGGGCGTGATTGGAAGCTTGAACTTGCCCTTCGCGGTGAGGAAGTAAACGGCTTCCTTGTTGCATTGCGCGTCGATGGGCGCTTCTTTCTCGAAGCCGGCGAGAAGTTCGCGCATGGAGCGCGGGTCGAGCAGAGCACCGGAGAGGCAGTGCTGTCCAACTTCGCGGGCCTTCTCGAGCACGTAGATGTTTTCTTTGCTGAGCAAGCTGCCGGGACTTTTGGCGTTGTGCTCGTCGATGAGCTGTGAGAGCCGCAGGGCACAGGCCATGCCTGCGGGGCCGCCGCCGACGATGACGACGTCGGCCTCCATCTGGGGGCGGTCGATGTTCTCGAGAGGTTTGCGGAAGATGAACATTGAGCAATTGGCCTTTGGCTCTTAGCCAGAAACTTCTTACGCCGCAGACGAGCGCAGATCCTGTTTTTCTGAAGTCTGCTGCTTCGCCGACTACCCCATGGCTTCGGTCGTCGCGATCGTCGCCTGGTCCCCCTTGGGCTGGTCCCTTCTCGCACGAATCCCTGAGATCCGGGGTTTTGACCGATGCGTATCTGCGTTCCTCTGCGTAATCTGCGGCCGAACTAGCTTCCCGCTTTCGCCTTCTTCACTTCCTCAATCAGGGGCGGGACGATTTCGAACAAGTTTCCGACCACCGCGTAGTCGGCGATCTCGAAAATCGGGGCTTCGGAATCCTTGTTGATCGCCACGATGGTGCGCGCGCCTTTCATGCCGACGATGTGCTGGATCGCACCCGAGATTCCGAGGGCCAGGTAAAGCTTGGGAGCGACGGTCTGGCCGGAGGATCCGATCTGGCGGTCCATCGGCAGCCAGCCGGAGTCGCAGATGGGACGCGAGGCGGCCAGTTCCCCGCCCAGGGCTTCGGCCAGTTGCCTGGCGATTTCGATGTTCTTTTGCTCCTTGATGCCGCGGCCCACGGCGATGATGATTTCGGCCTGCGTGAGGTCGACCGCCTGTTTGGCTTCTTTGAAAACTTCCTGAGGCCGGTTGCGGACGACCCCGTCGGCAATGTCGACGCTCACCGTCTCCACCGGGGCGGGACGCACGCCGGAGTCGACTTGGTCGCCGCGGAACGCTCCGTTCTGGAAGGTCACAAACCATGGAGGGTCGCTCGCGAAGCTGACGTCGGCCACGAACTTGCCTTGAAACATCTGGCGTGTGAACAGCAGCTGGTCGCCTTGTTTCTGGTAGCCGATCGCATCGCTGATGACGGTGCGGCCCATCGCGGTGGCGAGTTTGGGCACAAAATCGCGCACCTGGTAGGTGTGTGGCATCAGCACGAGCGTCGGCTGCTTGGCGCTGATGAACTGCTTGAGGGCGACCACAAAGGCGTCCGGCGTGTAGGGCTCGAGCTTCGGGTTCTCGAGCGCGTGGACCTTGGCGATCTTTTTGCCGGCAACCTCACTGGCAACTGCAGCGACCCGTCCACCGACTACTGCGGCTTCGAGCGGCCAGCCGGTGTGGGCAGCGATAGCCTGTCCCGCCGTGAGCGTCTCCCAGGAGACGCGGTTGAGTTTCCCTTCGCGCTGTTCAACCACGACAAGAATCATAGAGGCAGTTCCCAACGCCCAGTTCTCGGTCAGTAGAAACGGTTCTCGGGTGCTAGTTGCCGGTTTTCGGTTTCCGGTTCCAGAGTGCTTGCGTTGCCGGCGACTGGGCCGGGTTTGTTTGCTTCGAAGTCGGCAGCCGAGAGCGCCCGCTCCACAGTTTCACAACACGCGAACCTCGTTGCGCAGCTTGTCCGTGAGCTTTTTCGCAATCTCTGCCGGGGAGCCCTCGATCATCTCGGTCTTCTTCGTCTTCTGCGGGATGTAGAGGCGCTCGATCTTCTGCAGGTTCGCACCCAGGGCCGCCTGCACTTCCGCCAGTGTCACTTTGCGCATGGGCTTGTTCTTGGCCTGTTTGATGCCGATCAGCGTTGCGTAGCGCAGCTTGTTGATGCCCGATTGAATCGTCAGCACCGCGGGGAGCGGCATGTCGACAAACTGGAAGTAGCCGGCCTCGAGTTCGCGTTTCACACGGATTCCGCTCTCCTGTTTTTCGATCTGCATGATGATGGTCGCGTGCGGCCAGCCCAGCAGTTCGGCCAGAATCACGCCCGTCTGCGCGTAGCCGTAGTCGTCCGATTGCAGACCGGTGAAGATCAGGTCGAATTGCTCGTCCTTGATTGCCAACGCGAAGGCGCGCGCGGTATTGAAGGCGTCGAGCCCGACGAAGGCGTTGTCTTCAAGATGGATGGCCCGGTCGGCCCCTTTGGCCAGCGCCTCGCGCAGCACCTGGCTGGCGCGCGCCGGTCCGGAGGTGATGACCACTACTTCGCCGCCGTGCTTTTCCTTCTGGCGCAGCGCCTCTTCCAACGCGTAGGCATCGGGCTCGTTCACTTCGTAGGAAAGGTCTTCGCGAATCCAGGTCCCCGCCTCGTTGAGCTTGAGGGGCGCATCTTTCTGCGGGACCTGCTTCATGCTCACCAAGATTTTCACTGGACGGCTCCTGCTGCCCGCTTCGACCTTGGCTCGCAGCGAAGACGCGGCGAGCCGCGTTTTTCCCCCGGGTCTCGATTGCGCTGGGCAAACGAAGTAGTATAAATGACCGCCGACGAACGAAGGAAATGCACTCCGGAGGCCGGATCTCAAACTGATGCCCCAGCGCCCCCTGTCGCCCGATTCGATCGCCGCCCACCTCCGGCGGGTCCTCAAAGACGGGGGAGCGGCTCCGCACGCCCGGGGCGTACAGTGGTTTTTCAAAGAGGAAATCAAGTCCCGCGGATGGTATACCGCCGAATTGCGCAAGCTGGCCGTGGGCTTTCGGCGGACGATCCTTCGGGACCGTGGTCCGGGTTTCCTTGTGCAGGTCAGTGACCAGCTGTTTCGCGGGCGCGTGCTGGAAGAAAAGGTCTTCGCCGTGTTCCTGCTGGAGAAACTGGTGGACCAGCTTGGAGACCCGGAGTTCCGCATGTTTGAATCGTGGCTGTCTCGCATCAGCAGTTGGGCCGATCACGATGCGCTGGTGCACTACCTGATTGCGCCCATGATTGCGGCCAAGACTTCGCGAGCGAAGTCTGTCTTCGTCTGGGCCAGGTCTTCCGACCGGTGGCACCGCCGGGCGGCATGCGTGGCGCTGATTCAGGGCACTCGCCGGAAAATGTTCCTGCCGCAGATCAAGCGCCTGTCGGGCCTTTTGCTGCGCGATGGCGACGATATGGTGCAGAAAGGCCTGGGCTGGCTGCTGCGCGAGACCGCCAAGTACGATGCTGCGAGGACGGTCCCCTATCTGCTGGAAATTCGGGGACGCAGCCCGCGCCTGGTCCTGCGGACGGCGTGCGAAACCCTGCCCGCCTCGGCCCGCAAGAGGATCCTGGCCGCGTGAGCGGGTTGACGCTGTTCGGACTGTTGGCGGTCACCGCCATGCTGGTCTGCTACGCCCTGGAACATCGGCACCGAGCCTTCATCCTGGCCTTCGCGGTAGCCTGCGCCCTCGGATCGATCTACGGATTCCTGCAGGGAGCCTGGCCGTTCGGGCTGGTCGAGGCGATCTGGTCGCTGGTGTCGGTCCGAAAATGGTGGCGCACCCCGCGGGCCAACTAGCCGATCAGGCGCGCAGGTTCGCGCAAAAACTCAGGCTTGTTTACAATAGAGGCTTCCGATGAACCTCCCAGCCATTCAAGCGGCACTGCGGGAACGCAACATCGACGCCTGGCTTTTCTACGACCATCACCATCGCGATCCGATCGCCTATCGCGTGCTGGGCTTGCCGGGCGGCCTGATGGTCACGCGTCGGTGGTTTTACCTGATTCCGGCAAGCGGGGATCCGGTGAAGCTGGTGCACAAGATCGAAGCCGGTCACCTGGACACCCTCCCGGGTTCCCAGCGTCGTTACGCGGGCTGGCAGGAGCTCTTCGAGAATATCAAGGCGATGCTCGCCGATTGCCGGGACGTTGCCATGCAGTACTCTCCGAACAACAGCGTCTTCACGATCTCCCTGGTTGATGCCGGCACGGTTGAGATTGTGCGCGGCCTGGGGAAAAATGTGGTGAGTTCTGCCGACCTGGTAGCGCAGTTCGAAGCGACGTTTACCGATGAACAGATCCAAACGCATTTTGCGGCCCGCGACGCGATCGACGGCATTACGGCGGCGGCCTTCCAGGAGATCGGCCGCCGCTCGCGTAACGGGGGCACCACCGAGCACGCGATCCAGCAGTGGTTCATGGAGGCCTTCGGCCGCGAAAACCTTGTCACCGATGATGCACCGATCGTCGCGGTGAATGCCAACAGCGGCAATCCACACTACGAACCCCGCGCCGAGGGATCCGCCCCGATTCGCGAAGGCGATTTCGTCCTGCTGGATGTGTGGGCCAAGAAGGACGTGCCTGGCGCGGTCTACTACGACATCACGTGGACCGGCTTTGTGGGCAAGACGCCCTCGGACAAGCAGCGCGAAATCTTCGAGACGGTGCGTGATGCGCGCGACGCCGGAGTGAAAACCGTGCTCGACGCTACCGCTGCCGGCCAGCGGCTCGCCGGCTGGCAAGTGGACCGCGCCACCCGCGAGCACATCAGAAAGGCCGGCTACGGCGACTACTTCATTCACCGCACCGGACACTCGATCGGCACCGACGTACACGCCAACGGAGCCAATATGGACGACCTCGAGATTCACGACGAGCGCCAGATCCTGCCGAACTCCTGCTTTTCGATAGAACCCGGCATCTACCTTCCCGAGTTCGGCGTGCGCAGTGAGGTCAACATGCTGGTGCGTCCCGGCCGTGCTGAAGTGACTGGAAAAATCCAACGTGAGATCGTGACCATCTGAATGGCAAACTCCACAGCAGAAAAGGCAAAAGTGGCCGAACCTCCCAAGCCTGAAGGCCAGCCCATCACCACCATGTCGGTCGTGGCTCCGGCGGTTGCCTGGCTGATCCCGGGCGCGGGACATCTGATCCAGAAGCGCTGGGGGCGGGGACTGCTGCTGATGGCCTCCATCGTCACGATGTTCGGAATCGGACTGGCGCTGCAGGGCCGGATTTACAGACCGAACGGCGGCGACATTCTCGACATGCTGGGTTTCGTGGGAGATGTGGGCGCGGGCGCGCTGTATATCGTGACCCGAGCCATGGACTGGGGCCAGGGCGCCATCGCGCACGCGACTGCGGACTACGGCACCAAGTACTTGATCGTCGCCGGATTGCTGAACTTCATTGCGGTTGCTGACGCCTATCACATCGCCATCGGGAAGAAATCATAATGCAGATTTCCCACTTCACCGCCGCCGTCCTGTTTTCGGTTTTCGCCTCGGTGGTCTTCGGGATCACCCAGCGCAACACCCCGCGCGAGATGATGCGCTACGGCCTGTATTGCTTCGCAATGTTTGTCGGGGGAGTGGTCGCGGCGGGATGGGTGATGTGGATTCTGCGGCGCTAACTCCCGGCCCTCAGCTGCCGGCTTTTGGCTCCTGGCAAGAAACCAAGGATGCCGAGCCAGGAGCGAACCTCGAATCGCTTTTTCCCGGCTATTCCTCCCATACAAACGCATCAAAGACCCGTTGCGCTTCAAATCCCAGGCGTTGATACAATTCCACCGCGCGCACGTTCGCTTCGGTCACGGTGAGCGACAGCATCGAGAATTTGCGCTTGCGCAGTGCCGCCGAGGTGCAGGCGATCAGCGCTTCTCCCACTCCATGGGAACGGTACTCCGGCAGAACACAGACCTGGGTGACGTGGCCCACGTCGTGGCGGACGCGTGAACACAGGATCAATCCCGCCACCTGGCGGCTCGGCTTGTGGGTCACGATAAAGGACGATTCCGCATCGAACAGACCGCACCCGGGAAAGCGCACGATGTTGTTCAGGAAGCGCAGGGATCCACTCAACGTCCGATACTGGTCATTAATCTCGGCATCCACGTGTCCCCGGTAGGCAGCGGTGATGACGGCCGCGGCCGACTGGTAGTCGTTGTCGGACCAGGCGCGGATTTCGAAGTTTGGGAAGATCGAGGGCGCGGGCCGCACCGGGTGGCTGAGCGGCATGGCCATGAACAGCCGCGGATGGCGCCGGAATCCCTGGTCAAGGAAGGGTCGGGACAGCAAGCCCGCTTCGTGCACCAGCAGTTGCGCTTCGATGCGGTGAACCCCGGGCGATTGCTGGAGGGTTTCGATGACATGGGTGAGCAGTCGCCCTTCGACGACGTGGGCCTCGGGAACCCGCTGGCCATCGGTCACGAACAGGTCGCCGATGACACCCTTGCTGCCCTCGTAGACGAAGAATGCATATCCAAAGATGCGGCCGCGCTCGATCGCGGCATAGCCCGGCAGGATTTTCGCGTCGACGTAGCGCAGGATCATGTCCGCGGAACTGTTGTAGTCCCAGGAAAGCAGGCGCGACCACACGTGGGTCTCGTCGTCCAGCAGGGGGCGTAAATCAACGGAAGAAAAGTGCCTGAGGTCGAGAATCTCCACGGAGCTCCAGAGGCGCCTCAGCCGGACGATGCGTCATGCGGGGCGTGAACCAAGCAGTCTAGTGCTTCGTCCGGCGGAGAGGCAAACCGGCAAAGCGCGACTCGTTGACCAGACAGGTTCGCGGAGTCGCGCTCCGGGTGCCGGTTGAGGCCGCCGCACGCAATCGGCCGGAATTGCCGGGGAATTGTTTGCCCGCTACTGGCTCGGGCGCGTTCCGGCCACCCAGTAGTAATCCAGATTCTGGGGCGTGAACGTGCCGAGGTAGGACAGGCGGCGATCACCGACCAGGCGCGCAATCGCATCGCGCGAGCCCGTGGGAGCGACCACGATGTGTTCGTCGACCGGGACCGGTTGCGATTCGTACCGGCTGATGGTCTGATTGCGATAGAAGGCGAGTCCGTACTCGGTTTCGCGCCGGACGCCGAATACCGCAACCGGCAGCGGTTTTGTTTCCATCTGGGCCAGCTGTTTTGCCAAGGGCCGCGCCGAGAGCGCCTGATCCACCTGGAACGAGCCGATTTTCAGGAGTGCGCCCACCGCGACCACCACCGGAACGAGCGTCACGAATCGGAGCATGCGCAGCCCGAGCTGGCTGCGCAGCGTGAACGCGATGCCCAAGGCCAGCATCCCGGCTATGCCGGCCGCGATTGCCGTTCCCCTTCCCCAGGGCAGCCGATGTTGTGTCAGCAGGTAGCCAATCATGAGCGCAGGCACGACCGGGGCCGCTGCCGCAAGCGCGTGCAGGGCGACGATCCACCCGGAGGGCTGTTCATCGTCTTCGACGTGACGCCGGAGATATTCGGCTACGAGCAGAGTTCCGGCCGGCAGAGCAGGCAGGATGTAGCCGGGCAACTTCGATTGCGAGAGCGAGAAAAACAACAGCGGCACAGTCAGCCAGAGCAGGAGAAAAGCGCTGAGCGCGTCCCCGGAATCAAACCAGGCGGTCCGCTCCGACCACCCAAACCGGACAGTCTCGGCACCGGCCGCGACCACCAGCACGATCCATGGAACCAGAGCCAGGGCCACGACCGGAAGGTAGAACCAGAAGGGCTGTTGGTGGTGATACAGGTTGGTCCCGAAGCGCGCCAGATTTTGCTCCAGAATGAACGCCCGGAAGAACTCCGGATTGCGAACCTCGACCGCCACGTACCAGGGCAGCGCGATGAGAAAAAACAGGAGCATGCCCGGAATCCAGAGCGTGTTGCGAACGATCCGCGGGTCTTGCGCGAGCAGAGCGAGCAGGATTAGAATGCCTGCTGCCAAAATCGGCGCCACCGGACCTTTCGCCAGCGTCGCGAGTGCCAAAAACGCGTAGAACCCGGCGAGATACGCTTTCCGGGACGTCTCCCACCACGCATACCACGCCAGCAGCGCCAGGCTAAACATGGCGGCCAGCGCCATGTCGGTGGCGGCGGCGTGTGCAAAGCCGACCATGCCGGCAGCCGACGCCGTCATCAACGCGCCGTCCAGTTGAAATCCAGGCCGCAATCGCCGCAAGAAAAAGTAGACGCCCAGCACGATCAGGGTTGCGTCCACGGCGGAAGGAATTCTCGCGGCCCAGTCCTTGACTCCGAAAACAGCATAGGCCAGCATCGCCTGCCAGTAGTACAGGACGGGTTTCTCGAGCCACACTTTTCCGCCCAGAGTGGGCGTGATCCAGTCATGGTGCTCGAACATCTCGCGCGCGACCTGGGCGTAGCGAGGCTCGTCGGCGCCCACCAGGCCGAACTGGCCCAACCCGTAGAAGAAAAGAAACATGCAGAACCCAGCCAGCAACAACCAGTCGGCGCGCGTGCGTTGGTTCACGAGGGACTCGAGTTTGAGGATTCTGGCAGAACGCCAGCTATTCTACCGGGGATTGAGGACGAATCTGTTCGAGCATCTTGGCCACGGCGATCGACAGGGGCCCATCGATCGAGCATCCGCTGGCGCATTCGTGACCGCCGCCACCGAAACGCTGCGCGATGTCGGCCACGTTCAACTTCCCCTTGCTGCGCAGACTCACGCGATAGCGCCCGTCGGGCATTTCGCGGAAAAAAGCCGCCACCTCCACGTCCTGGATCGAGAGCGCGTAGTTTACGATGCCTTCGCAGTCTTCTTCCTTGGCCTGGCTCGACTCCATCTGCTCGCGCGTCACCCAGATCCAGGCCAGCGGCCCTTCGCGATGCAGATTGCACAAGGCCGCCCCCAGCAGCCGCATCTTGGCCGTGGAATGCGCGAAGTAGATGTTGCGCGCACACTGCGCAGGATCGGCTCCGGCCAGCACCAGTTCGCGGGCCAGGGCAAAGGTCTGCTCGTTGGTTCCCTTGAACATGAACGAACCGGTATCGGTCATCAGCGCCGTGTAGAGGCAGGTGGCGATCTCGGGGGAAATCTTCACGTCCGCTTCACGCGCCAGGCGGTAGACCATCTCGGCGGTAGCCGTGGCCCGGGGATCGATCCAGTTGACGTTGGCAAACGGGCGCCCGCTGGTGTGATGGTCGATGCTGATCAGGAACTGGTTCTCCAGTCCTTCCAGCCGGGTGCGCTGGATACTGTCGCACTCGAGCAGGATCGCGGCTTCATAGTTGCCATTGACCTGGTCGGCTTGAATGACGTGTTCGGCGAACGGAAGAACTTCGTAAATTCTCGGCACCGGGTCATGCATCACCACTTCGGCGTGCTTGCCCAGCAGACGGAGGATCTGGGCGCAGGCCAGCGCCGAACCGATCGCATCGCCATCGGGCCGTGCATGCGAGGTCAGCACGAAGCGGGTCCGCTGCCGGATGTGCTGGAGAACTTCCTTCACCATCGGTTCACGCTCGCCGTTTACTCGCCGGACCACCGCTCCTTTTCCTGGTCCGGGTCAACAACTCATCGATGCGCGCTTCATAGTGATGAGAACGATCCTGGATGAACAAAAGTTCCGGGGGACGGCGCAGGTGCAGACGCTCGACCAGTTCCCGCCTCACGTACCCGGTGGCCGCTCGCAGGCCCTCCATGGTTTCCGCGGCTTCGTTGTCATCGCCTTCCACCACCACCAGCACGCGCGCCGACTTCGAATCGGGGGCGAGAATCACTTCGCTTACGTTGACCAGCCCGATGCGCGGGTCGCTCAGTTCCCCCTCGAGGATGGTCTCGATCTCCTCGCGCAGGGCTTCCCCCAGCCGCTCTCGATGGTACCTTTGTCCACGCCGTTCCACGGAATCGCCTCAGAATAAAAACCCATGAGAATATCAGAAACCTGCCTGCTGGCGGAGGATGGGAATCACAGCAGGCTGTGCTTCGAACCAGCTACAAAAACTCCACAAAGGAATCGGTCACGTCCGCGCCGCCGTTGTTGGCGATGCGGGTTGCCTTGCGCTCGACGTTCTTCATCAAGCCGTCCAGGTAGTCGCGTGAATCGGAGACGCTCACCACTCCGATGGTCGCCCGGTTCCAGAGGCCGCTGGCATCCAGTTCCGCCACCGCCACGTTGAAGCTCGCACGCAGACGATCTTTCAGGCTGCGCACGACTTGCCGTTTGTCTTTCAGGGACTGCGCAGCTTCGATGCTCAACTCGAGGGTGAGGAAAGCAATCATGCAGTGGTCAGTGGAGAGTGGCAAGTGATCCGTTGCAAAGAACTGACAACTGGCCACTGACCACTGGCGACTGGTTTTACGCAATCACTTCGGCAGCGATCCGCTCCGTCACGAATGCTTCGATCACGTCGCCGACCTTGATGTCCCCGTAGTTGGAGATCGAGATGCCGCACTCCATGCCGTTGCGAACCTCGCTGGCATCGTCCTTGAAGCGGCGCAGCGAACCGATCTTGCCCTTGAAAATCACAACGTTGTCGCGCAGCAGCCGCACTTCGGAATCGCGCTTGATAAGGCCGTCGGTCACCTGGCAGCCCGCGATCGTGCCGACCTTCGGAATGCGGAACGTCTCGCGGACATCCGCCCGGCCCTGGTAGGTTTCCTTGATGGTCGGTTCGAGCAAGCCAGTCATGGCGCGCTTGATCTCGTCCTGCAGCTCGTAAATGATCGAGTGCAGGCGGATGTCGACCTTATCCTGGTCGGCCAGTTCCTGCGCTTTCCGCTCCGGCCGCACGTTGAAGCCGATGATGATGGCGTTCGACGCGGAAGCCAGCAGCACGTCCGACTCGGTGATGGCGCCTACGCCGGAGCGCAGCACCTTCAGCCGCACCTTGTCGTTGGAGAGCTTGGCGAGCAAGTCGGTCAGCACTTCGACCGAACCGCCCACGTCACCCTTCAGGATGATGTTCAGTTCCTTCATCCCGGCCGTCTTCAGTTGCTCCGCCAGGCCTTCGAGCGACACCCGCGAACTCTTTGCCAGCATCGCTTCCCGAGCTTTCTGCTCGCGATACTCCGAGATGCCGCGGGCCTTGTCGCGGTCGGCCACCACCACGAACTGATCGCCGGCCTGCGGCAGGCCTTCCATGCCGAGGATTTCCACGGGCGTGGACGGCGGTGCCTGTTCCAGTTGCATGCCGCGGTCGTCGAACATCGCGCGCACCTTGCCATAGACGTTCCCCACGACAAAGTTGTCGCTGGCGCGCAGAGTGCCGTCCTGCACCAGCACGGTCGCCACCGGACCGCGTCCGCGATCGAGTTTGGCTTCCAGCACAACACCGCTCGCCGACCGTTCCGGATTCGCCCGCAGTTCCTGGAGATCCGCCACCAGGCAAATCATTTCCATCAGCAGGTTCAAGTTGGTTTTCTTCTTGGCCGAAACGTCGACGAACACGGTCGTACCGCCCCAGTCTTCCGGCATCAGACCGCGGTCGGCCAATTGCTTCTTGACGCGATCCGGCATGGCTTCGGGCTTATCGACCTTGTTCACCGCCACGATGATCGGGACTTCCGCGGCATGAGCGTGGTCGATCGCTTCGAGCGTTTGCGGCATCACACCGTCATCTGCGGCAACCACCAGCACAACGATGTCGGTGGATTTGGCCCCGCGCGCACGCATGCGGGTGAACGCTTCGTGACCCGGGGTATCGAGGAACACGATCTCCCGACCGTAGGCCGGGGACTCCTTGTCGAGGATGCTCACCTTGTAGGCGCCAATGTGCTGCGTGATCCCGCCCGCCTCGCCCTCGGCCACGCTGGTGGAACGAATCGAATCGAGCAGCGTGGTCTTGCCGTGATCGACGTGGCCCATGATGGTCACGACCGGGGGCCGCGCCACCGATTCGGCGGCGCCTTCCTCGCGCGCAGCGGCGGCATCTGCAATCTCTTTCTGCGCCTCTTCTTCGAAAGTGATCACGTTGGTGTCGGCGCCGAAAAAACGCGCCATTTCGCTTGCCAGTTCGGCGTCGAGTGTCTGGTTGATGGTCGCGAAGACTCCGCGCGCCAGCAGCCGCGCGATCAAGTCCTTGGCGCGAATATCGAGCTTCTCGGCCAGATCCTTCACGCTGATGCCTTCGGTGATGGTGATGCTCCGCGTAATCGGCTGCGGCTCGTTGGAGAGCGAAAGCCGGGGCGGCGGAGTGTAGCCCTTCATCGGGCCTTCCTTCACGCCACGGGGCACATAGCGCTGGCCCGGACGGCGAGCAGGACCACCCGGACGGCTCCCCGGACGCGACGGTCCCGGGGGCGCCATGGGCGCGCCCGGACCCACTCCCAGGGGACGGGCTCCGGTCGGCGACTGCCGAGTGGGATGCATCGGGCGGCGCTCTCCCGGCCGCAAGGGCGGACGGGGCGCACCCGGAACTTGCGGGCGCGGACGCTGGAAAATTGGCTGGCCGGGCACGGGACGTCCCGGTACCGGGCGCGCGGGCGCGCCGGCCTGGGTTCCGGGCTGAACGGGCTTGGGTGGCGGAGCCTTGTACACCGGCCGCGGTCCGGTTTGCGGAACAATCATGCGCGGAGGCGGGGCCACCGGCGCAACGTGCCTGACCGGAGCTGCCGCCATGGGAGGCGCGGGCTGGGCCGGAGGCGCGACCGGAGTTAGCGAGGTTTCTGCGGTGACGTCGGCGACCGCGGCAGGCGGCGGTGCTGCCGGACGAACCGGAACTGCCGGTGAGGCTGGCGTCGCCGCAACCGACGCTGCCGGCGGCGCTGGCTTGGCGGCCGCCGGTGGGGCGGGCGGAGCCGGCGGACGGACAATCGGTGCCGGAGGACGAGTCGTTTGCGGCGTAATGAATCTGGGTGCCGGCGCGGGAGGCGCAGCCGGCTTGGCGGCCGGCGGAGCGGGGGCGGGGGCCGGCGCAGGCTTGGCCTCCACCACGGGAGGACGCGGAGCCGCCGAACGGGGCGCTGCCGGAGTGGCTGCCGCCTGTTGCTTTTGCGTAATCAGCTTCAGCACATCTCCTGGCTTGGAGATGTGCGAGAGGTCGATCTTGGTCTTGATTTCATCTGCGTCGCGCCCCGCGCGTGGAGAACGCGACGGCGCGCTCGCTTCGGCAGAAGCGCGGAAGTGGGCCCGCACTTTCTCTGCCTCGTGGTCCTCGAGAGAACTGGAATGGGTCTTCTTCTCGGTGACTCCGACTTCGGTGAGAACATCGAGAATCGCTTTGCTTTTAACTTCCAGCTCCCTGGCCAGATCGTTGATTCGAATCTTACTCATCCGCCCTTTCTTTGCTCCGCTCCGTCTCCCTAAGTCTTCATTCGTAACCTCACGGAGTCAGCGTTGCACAGCGCACCGCCGCGTTCGCGACCAGCGCGGAAATTCCCGGTCATGGTTTTGGTTCGGCGGAGGACTGTTCCTCCCCGCCCTCGGCTTGCCCGGCTGCGTCTTCGACCGAGCCCGGCTCCGCCGGTTCTGCAGCTGCGGCAATTTCCGGAGTCTCGCCCTCAACCGGCGCTTCGGCTGCGACTTCTTCTGCTTCTACGGAACCTTCAACGACCTCGCCTTCGGGAACCGCAACCGCACCCTCGCCGCCCTCCAGACTGGAGAAGTAATTATTGACTGCCAAACTGATTTTTTCCACCGTTTTGGGGCCAATTCCCTCAATCGCCTCGAGTTGCTCGGGCGTCATGTCCGCCAGGGCCTCCACGGTGGTGATCCCGGCCGCGCCCAGCTTTTCGATCAACCCTTCGCCCAGGCCGGCCACATTCTCGAGTGGAGTCGCAGTCTGCTGGACCAGCGCCGACATCTGCTGTTCCACTTCCTGCCGCTTCTCTTCCTCGCTCTTGATGTCGATCTTCCAGCCCAGCAGCTTGGCCGCCAGCCGGACGTTCTGCCCCTTCTTGCCAATGGCCAGCGACAGCTGGGTGTCGTCCACCACCACTTCGAGGTGCTTCTCGGACTGGTCGACCACGGTCACGCGGCTGACTTTGGCCGGCTGCAGAGCCTTCTCCGCAAACGTCACGGGATCCTCGTGATACTCGATGATGTCGATCTTCTCGCCGCGCAGTTCGCGGATGATGGATTGCACGCGCATGCCTTTCATGCCGACGCAAGCGCCCACAGCATCCACGTCCTTGTCCTTCGACATCACGGCAATCTTGGTGCGCTCGCCGGCTTCCCGCGCGATGGCCCGAATCACCACCGTCCCGTCGTAGATTTCGGGAACTTCGGTCTGGAACAAATGCTGCACCAGATCCGGCGCCGCACGCGACACGACCACCTGCGGACCCTTCGAAGCCTTCTCGACGCGCGCGATGATCACGCGCACGCGCTCTCCGATGGCAAATGACTCCAGGCGCGACTGCTCCTTGCGTGGCATGCGCGATTCGGCTTTGCCGATGTCGAAAATGACGTCTGGACCTTCGACGCGCTTCACGGTCGCGTTCACGATCTCACCCACGCGCGTGATGTACTCGTTGTAAACCGTGTCGCGCTCCGCCTCGCGCACCTTCTGGAAAATCACCTGCTTGGCAAGCTGGGCCGCGATGCGGCCGAGGATGCCTTCGGTCACTTTCGGAATCTGCAACTCCCCGCCCACTTCGACGTTCGGGTCCAGCTTGCGAGCGTCTTCGAGGGTCACCTGCAGGACCGGATCCTCCACCTGCTCGGGATTCTCGACCACGGTCTTGACCGCGAATGCACGGATCTTGCCGGTGTCCTTGTCCAGTTCGGCCCGGAGGTTTTCCTGCGTCTTGTAGTACTTGCGGGTAGCCACCACAATGGCGTCTTCCACCGCACTGACCACAATCTGCGGATCAATCCCTTTTTCCCGGCTCAGCGCGTCGATCGTGTTATAGAGCTCACTTGCCATATAAAATTCCGATATCAAAACTCTGAGACTTTCTAAATCTCCGGCACCAAGTTCGCCTTCTCAACGTTTGCGAGCTCAATCTCGAGCTTCTGCGCGGCACCTTCGGCCGGGCGATTCTTCTTCTTGCGCGCCTCGCTCAGGTCCAGCGTTAGGCGGCCGTCGCGAAAACTCTCCAGGCGTCCTTCGAAGTGGCGGTTTCCGCTGACCGGCTCCCGCGTCATCACCCTGACGAGACTTCCGGCGAACCGTTCGAAGTCCGCCGCACGCGCCAGCTTGCGATCCAGTCCCGGGGAGGAAACCTCCAGAACATAGGTTCCGCCCGGCATCGCGTCCTCGACATCGAGGATCGTCCCAAAATCCCGGCTGAAGTGGGCGCAGTCCTCGTGGGTCACGCCCGCCGGCTTGTCGATGAACACCCGCAGCATGCGGCTTTTGCCGCCGCCGTGGAGCTCGATTTCCACCACCTCAAGCCCGCTCGAGGCGGCCACTCGATTGGCGATCCCGCGCACCCGATCTTCGTCAAATGCCATGGATCCAATAGCTTGCGAGCTTTTCAGCCTGCCAGATTTGGCCGCAAACTAAAAAGTGGGCTTGCGCCCACTGGTGTGCTCCGCCAAATGCTGGTACTACACAACAGTTTCCAACTACTCAATATACGCTGGTCAAATCGAAAAGACAAACAGGCGCCACCACCCGGAGTCGCCTCCGGATCCGGATTGGTGGAGCCGCAGACAGGCGTTGGTAGCCCCTACTGCAGCCCCGGCTGGGTCAGTTTCGTAGCGCGGTAGGGAGTGTGGCCGTCCCGCCGGACACCTGGCAGTTCCGCCCGTTCACTCCACCCGGCGCGAGCGTGGAAAAATAGAGATTGGTCCCGCCGCGAGAGACCTGGTTGTCCACCACGATGCCGCTCGCGCCGCCCAAAGCGTGCGGCACTACAACGCAACTCGAGGTCGGCGGGCTGCCGCAGCTGGGCATCGATGCCGTGGTCGTGAGTGTGGAGCTTTCAATGAACCCGTCGGTCGTGCTACCCCAAAAAACATTCGATCGGCCGTGCCGCTCTTAGAACTCGGTCAGCGGCGAGCACTCGTCCCCTTTGGGTTGTTCACCACCCAGGGAGTCGAGCCCGTGGAGGTAATCACGTGATTGGGGTCAAAGGGGAACTCCGACTTGCGGTACGGCCCTCGCCGCGACCCAGCATGCGGCTTGGAGCGCAGTTGCTCGCCCTTGACCGCATCACTCATGCGAACGTGGTTCCCCCTCTCGAACATTCTAGGCAGCAACCGGGTGAATCGAGAGAACCGATTTCCTCGACGGGTAACGCTTAAGGTCTTCGCGGAGGAGCGGTGATGCGCGTGCGCGCGACCGGACCGCCCCTGTGCGATCGGAGACGGACTCTGCGCGATTGGAGCGTTTCGGTCACGCCCCCGGCACGGACAAACCCCAGCGCGGTCCGCCATTTGCCACCATGCGCACCTCCTCCCTACAATAGAGAGATACCCTGAGCTCGGAATACATCTATGATCCATTTTCCCGTTCCCGAGGCACTCACCTTCGACGACGTGTTGCTGCTTCCCAACCGTTCGGATGTGGTTCCTGCGCTGGCCAGCACGCAAACCCAACTCACGCGCCATATTCAGCTCAACATCCCGATCGTCAGTGCTGCCATGGACACCGTGACCGAGTCCCACATGGCGATCGGCATCGCGCAACAGGGCGGCATCGGCATCATTCATCGCAATCTGACCATCGAGCAGCAGGCCAACGAGGTCGACAAGGTGAAGCGCTCGGAGAGTGGCATGATCGTCGATCCGGTCACCATGTCGCCCGACGCCAAAGTCTCGGACGCGCTCGAAGTCATGCGCAAGTACAAGATTTCCGGCGTTCCCATCACGCAAAAAGACGGCCGCCTGGTCGGGATCCTCACCAACCGCGATCTGCGCTTTGAGACTCGCTTCGACGTTCCCATCCGCAACGTGATGACGAAGGATCACCTCATCACCGTGCCCGTCGGTACCACGCTCGAGGAAGCGGAAAAGATCCTCCACGAACATCGCGTCGAAAAGTTGCTGGTGGTCGACGACAAGTACAACCTGAAGGGCCTCATCACCGTAAAGGACATCCAGAAGAAACTGAAGTATCCCAACGCGGCCAAGGATTCGCAGGGCCGTTTGCGGGTTGGTGCCGCGCTGGGCGCGACCGGCGACTTTCTGGAACGTGCCCAGGAGTTGGCGAAGGCAAAAGTCGACGTGGTTGCGATCGACAGCGCGCACGGCCATTCCACGCGCGTGCTCGAAGCCATCAAGGCCGTGAAATCACGCTTGCCGGAAATCGACCTGCTGGCGGGCAACGTTGCGACCTTCGACGGCGCCTGTGAACTGGCGAGAGCGGGCGCGGACGGCATCAAGGTCGGGATCGGGCCCGGCTCCATCTGCACCACCCGCATCGTCACCGGGGCGGGCGTGCCTCAGATCACGGCCATCGCCGAGGCATCCCGCGCCACCAAGGACTTGCAGGTCCCGATCATCGCCGACGGGGGCATCAAATATTCGGGAGACATTACCAAGGCTCTGGCAGCGGGTGCCGGCGCCGTCATGATCGGCTCGCTGTTTGCGGGCACCGACGAGAGTCCCGGCGAACTGATCCTTTATCAAGGACGCACCTTCAAGTCGTATCGTGGCATGGGGTCGCTGGGCGCGATGGCACAGGGCTCCAGCGAACGCTATTTTCAGAATACCGACGACGCTTCCAGCGCCATGCCCGGAAACGCCGATGGCGACGGCAATCGCTTGGGCAAGCTGGTTCCCGAAGGGATTGAGGGGCGCGTGCCCTATCGCGGTTCGGTCGCCATGATCGTTCACCAGATGGTGGGCGGCCTGAAGTCTGGCATGGGTTACTGCGGCTGCTCCACCATTGCGGAACTGCAGCAGAAGACGCGCTTCGTACGCATCAGTGGCGCGGGCTTGCGCGAGAGCCATGTGCACGACGTCATGATCACCCGCGAGGCCCCGAACTATGCGATCGAGTAGGGAGATGGGTCGCGTTCCTGGGGCAGCTGGGGGCGGGACCTGGCTGTCTTGAGTAGCCTTGCCAAGGTGGTCGGCGGTCGCAGCGTTTGGAAGGCCTGGGCCCCTGCGCTGGTATGGCTGGCACTGATTGGGATTGAATCAACCAGCGCCCTGTCATCGGAGAACACCGAGCGATTCCTCTATCCCGTCCTGCATTTCCTGTTCAACCTAGACCCGTTCCGCTTCTTCCTGTGGCACTTCTATCTGCGAAAGACGGGACATGTGCTGGGCTATGGAATCCTGAGCTTCCTCCTGTTTCGAGCCTGGCGAGTCAGCCTGCCCGGGGCCGGTAACGCGCGCTGGTCCATGGTGTGGGCCCGAACTGCACTCTTCATGACGGCCTTGGTCGCCAGCGCCGACGAGTGGCACCAGAGCTTCATCCCCACCCGGACGGGCACGGTTCGCGATGTTGCGCTCGACACCGCAGCCGGGTTGGTGGCGCAGATACTGTTGTTTCTGTGGCTGCGAGCCAGGCAAGTGGGCAGATCCGTGGTCATAACGGATCATCCTGCCATTCCATCACCGGATGCCAAGCATATCGCCCGACCCCGTTTTCCAGTCGGAGACTAGCGCGCTGTGACCTCGAAGGCGGGCCCGCCCGGATCTCGCCGCACCAGTAGAAGTCCCGCACAAACCACGGCGCCACCGGCCGAGAGCGAGAGGGGCAGTCGTGGACCGTAGAACGTCCACAGACCTCCGGTGATCACGCTGGCCAGCAGGGCTGCCACGCTGGTGACTGAGAAATAAATGCCGAGCGCACGTCCTCGCATCTGGGGAGCAACCGACTCCACCACTAGCGCTTTCAGCACGGGCGCGGTCAGCGCGTAGAACAGGCCGTAGAGAGCCATCGCACCCCAGATGAGTGCGACCGACGAGCCCAGCGCAAACGCAAAATACACCGCTCCGAAAACCAGGTAGCCGAGTGCTGCGACTGTGCGGCGGGAGACGCGGTCGCTGAGCTTGCCGGCGGGCCATGCTGCCAAGGTGTAGGTCAGGTTAAATGTCAGCCCCAGCAAGGGGGCGAATGACGTCGGGATGCCCACACTCTCGGCACGGAGCACCAGGAACATGTCGCTCGAGTTCCCTAGAGAGAACAGCGTCACCACCCACAACACGGTGTAAAACCCGCCCGACAAAGCGGTGTTGCCCGCAACGACCGGGGCCGGGACCGCCTTGGCCGGCCGCAAGAGGGCGGGCCGATGCCCGGCGCGCGAGTCGGACGAGGATTCCGGCACCTGCCCGAATCGCGCCTTGTGCGTTTCTCGAATCCCGAGCAGCGCGACCAGCACGCACAGGCTCCCTGGAATTGCGGCCCCCCAGAACACCTGGCGCATGGTGCCGCCCCGCGCCAGCACCAGAAGGGCGAGCATTGGACCGGCAATGGCGCCCGCCGAGTCCATCGCCTGGATCAATCCATACGCTGATCCCATGCGGGCGGGGGTTTCGGACTCCGCGATCATCACATCGCGCGCCGTGCCGCGCGCGCCCTTCGCCAAGCGATCGGTAAAGCGGATCGCCAGCACCTGCCCCCACCAGGTCACCAGGGCAAGCAGGGGCTTCACAGCATTGGCGACAACGTAGCCGGCGACGACCAGAGGCTTGCGGCGGCTCCAGCGATCCGCCAGATACCCTGAGAACAGCTTCGCCACCGAAACCACGCTCTCGGCTACGCCTTCGATGAGTCCCAACCGGGCAGGGCCGGCCCCGATGGAAGAAAGAAACGCCGGCAGGACCCAGTACGCCATTTCGCTCGCGGTGTCGTTGAAAAACGATGTCAACCCGAACGCGTAGAGGTTTCGCGGCGTGCGGTGTTCATCCCCGGGGCGGACCTCAGCCATCTGGACGTTGTATCACGCCTGCCAACCCAGCCGGGCAAGCGAGCGCCGCCGGGTTCACTTGAGGTGCGCGTCGAACCAGTTGACGGTGCGTTCGATCACTTCGTGCTTGTGTCTCGGGTTCGCGAACATGTGCCCCTCATGTTCGTAGACCACCAATCGGGTTTCGACGCCGAGGGTCTTCAGAGCGTGCCAGAACTCGTAGGACTGCGGCGCGGGGCACTCGCCGTCACTGTCGCCGACCTGGATGAGCGTCGGGGTTTTCACATTCCTGATGAAATTGATGGCCGAGCTTTTCGCGTAAACGGCAGGGTCGTCGTACACCGAGGCGCCGAAGAACGGGATCATCCACTGGTCAATGAGATTTTCGCCGTAGTAGCTTTGCCAGTCCGAGATACCCGCTCCCGCCATGGCCGCCTTGAAGCGGTTGGTTTGCGTAACCCCCCACATGGTCATGAAGCCGCCATAGCTCCAACCAGTAAGGCCGAGACGCTGCGGGTCGATGGGGGCCACGCGCAGGGCTTCGTCCACACCCGCGAGGATGTCTCGGAAGTCGCCGTAGCCGAAGTCCTTGACGTTGGCGCGCGTGAAAGCCTCGCCTTGACCGAAACTGCCGCGCGGATTCGGCCGCAGGACAAAGTAGCCTGCCCCCAGGAGGGCTCCTGCATAGTCAAGATCGTCCGGCCAGTGCGACTGCACCGCCGCACCCGGCCCCCCGTGGACTTCGACCACCATCGGATATTTCTTCGCCGGATCGAAGTCGGCGGGATAGAGCAACCAGCCTTGCACGTCGTAACCGTCACTTTTCCAGTGCAGGCTCTTTGGTTCACCCCACACCGGCTTGAGCTGGGCATTGCGGGTGGTAATTTGTTTCCACTGGCCGATCGGGCCAGCCCATACCTCCGGTGGCTGACGATAGGAACTCCGGACGACGGCCGAGATTTTTCCGTCCCGTGACAGCGAGAGATTCGTCCCCCAGCCCCACGCGGTCAATTGTTCTGATCCTCTCCAGCGGGTGTCCAGGTGTCGGTTCACTCCATCGAGGGTCGCAAATGCGGCGTCCCCTTCGACATACTCACCGAAAAACACCCTGCCGTCCGGCGTCCAGGTAAGCCAAGTTGCCGAGGCTTTCAGGTTCGGCGTCAGGTTCCGAAGTTCACCGCCCGCAGCATTGATGATGAACACGTCACCGCCCACGCTCGGTTCGTCGCTCATCAGGCCAGCGATGAAAGCAATCCTTTGCCCGTCGGGAGACCAGGCGGGATTCGCAATTTGAAGGGACGGCTTGAAGATGGATTTCATCGCACCGCCCGCGGCTTCCAGGGTATAGAGCTGCGCGATGTACCAGTTGTTATCGCCGCTGCCGGGAGCCGAGATGATGGCAAACCGCTTGCCCTCGGGGGACCAGTCGTATTCGTACACATACATGTCCGGAGGCGAGATCTGGCGAAGCATGCCGGTTGCTGCATCCACCAGAGCGAGGCGCTGTTCGCTGACGGCTTCCTTGATCTCTCCGGTCTGCGCGGTCTCGGCGACCAGGGGACCGGCCGCGCGCGTGGCATTTTCGGTCACCAGGATCGCGATCGTCTTGCCATCCGGCGACCAGCCGGGTGCTGCAAGAAAGCCGGTCACGTCGGTCAGCTTTCTGGGGGCGCCGCCGTCGGCGTCCGAGACATAGAGCTGAAGTTGGCCTTCTTTTGCGGCATCGGAGAGAAAGGCGATCTGCTGGCTGTCTGGCGACCAGGCGATGCCGCCCTCGGCGTGCGGATTGGCCGCGGAGACCGTAACCCGCTGTGGGGCTCGGCCACCCTCAACGGGGGCGACGAAGATCGCGGTGCTTCCGGTGAGGGTCTCAACCCAAGCGACCTGCTTGCCATCCGGCGAAATCTGCGCCTGCTCAAAACCCCGGGTGGCAAAGAGCGTGTTGACCACCCGATCCAGTGTCGAAAGCGGCGCAGCCTTTGCAGCTGACCCCGCCGGCTCCTGGCTCTGTGCAGGTGCCGGCGCTGGAACCAGAAGGAGAATTCCAAAAACGAGCACGCTCGGGCAAAAGCATCGCAAAGTTGGGATTTGCATGAGCCTCTCTCGGGAGCGGCAGCATACGTCGAGCGCAGCAAAAATGCAACGCAGCGTGCATTGCCCCGTACCGGAACAAGAGTGCAGGAGGGCGGATCAGGTGTAGCTGGCTTCAGAGAAAAGCTGCAGGCCTGAAGCTGACGGTGTGTCTCAGTACAGCGCGTCGTACTTGGTCACGTCCCACTCGCCGGCCTTTCTCTCGAGTGTGACCGACAGCAAGCCCGTATAGGTCGTGCCGGCGTCGGGCGCGTTCAGGCGTTTGCCGCGATATTGCAGAATGCGGAGCGGTGGCTGGTCCTCCCAGTCGACCAGCTGCCAGCCGACCAGCGGATGCTGGGCTTCCGAGTCACAGATCAGCTTGGCATATTTCTTGCGGTAGTCGTGCTCCCATTCGGTCAGCTCGTCCTTGCACTTTCCGTCTTTCATTGCGCGAATAAAAGTGGCGGCGGCTTTCTCGGAAGTGCGGTCCCGTAACGGGTTGAGTTTGATCGAATTCGGGATTCCGGTCAGGGTGTCGCGATCTTCCGATTTGGACAATACCGGTCCCTGGTTGTTCAGCCACCCCAGATAACCGAGGAAGATCAGCACGAGCAACACGCCCGCGCCCAGCGCGATGTAGATTTGAGTCTTCGTCGATCCCATGGGGGTGAGGTTAGTCTAAGGACCCCAGCAGGCCGGGAACAAGATTACGCCCGTTAGTCGCGAGGGTACATGTACCACCGGAGGGAGGAGACCGGGCCCGGGGCCCTTTCCCCAGGAAAAAACGCACCCGGCGAGGGGTGCGTTTTGGGTTACTGCTTGGTTTTGACGAGCGCGGCCGCCAAACGGGCGGCAGCGCTCGCCCTCGCGCCTATTTCTCTTGTTCTTTTTCGACGTTTCCGCCGCCTTCCACGCCCGGCTCAGGACCGCCCTGCGCCTGGGCCTGGGCTTCGGCCTCTTCCATGGCTTTCTTGGTTTCGGCGACGCGCTTGGTGCGAGCTTCCGCCCGCTTTTCGCGTTTCTCGTCGAGCACCTTCTCACTGCCAAGAAGTTCGATGAACGCCTTTTCGGCGCCATCGCCCTTCTGCCACGAGGTGCGCACGATCCGCAGATAGCCGCCGTTGCGATCGCCAAAGCGGGGCGCAATCGTATCAAACAGCTTGCTGACGGCCTCGCTCGTCATCAGGTACGAGGTCGCCAGGCGCCGCGCGGCCAGATCGCCGCGCTTGCCGAGTGTGATCATCTTCTCGACGTGCGGACGCATCGCTTTCGCCTTGGGGATCGTGGTTTCAATCCGCTCTTCGACGATCAGCGAAGTGACCAGGTTCCGCAGCAATGACCGGCGATGCGCGGTGTTCCGTCCGAGCTTCCATCCACCCACTTTGTGACGCATGGCAAAACCTCTGTTCTGAAGTTCTCAGCTGCCCGCTCTCGGTGCTTCGCGCCCGGCAGCAATATTCGATCTTTTCAGTGTCAAGGTCTCAAAGTCAGCCGACCGCGGGTCGCAGCGCTCCTTGAGACTTCGAAACCTTGCCACTGTGAAACCCAGCTTGCTACAGCTCGTCGTCGGCTCCGTAGGCCGACGCCGGCAGCACCTGGTTTGAAGTCGGGCCCGGCACGGCGTTGCCGTGTTCGTCGATCTTCATGCCCAGGCTCAGTCCCATCGAGGAGAGGATCTCCTTGATCTCGTTCAGCGACTTGCGGCCGAAATTCTTGGTCTTCAGCATTTCCGCTTCGGTCTTCTGCACGAGCTCGCCGATGGTCTGGATATTGGCGTTCTTCAGGCAGTTGTAGCTGCGCACGCTCAGCTCGAGTTCTTCCACCGACCGGTTCAGGTTCTCGTTCTTGATCTCGGGCTTGCGGTCATCGCTCGAAGAGGCGGTTTCGATCTCCTCTTCGAAGTTGATGAAGATGTTCATGTGGTCCTTCAGCAGCTTCGCGCCCAGGCCGATCGAATCAGCCGGCGTGATCGAGCCGTTGGTCCACACTTCCAGCGTCAGCTTGTCGTAGTCGGTGATCTGACCGAGGCGCGCCGCTTCGACCGTGTAGTTGCACTTGCGCACCGGCGAGTGAACCGAATCGATCGGAATGAATCCGATGCCCAGGTCCTCATCGAAGTTCTTGTCGGCAGCCACGTAGCCACGGCCCCGCTTCAAGCGCATTTCCATGTCGATTTTGCCGCCTTCGCTGACGGTTGCGATGTAGACGTCCTTATCGAGCACCTCCACGTCGCCATCGGCCTCGATCATGCCCGACGTCACCAGGCCCGGAGCATCCGCGCGCAGGTAGATCGCCTTGGGCGCGTCGCCTGCCAGCTTGAACGGAATCTGCTTCAGGTTCAGGATGATGTCGGTCGCGTCTTCCACTACTCCGGGGATCGACTGGAACTCGTGCAGCACACCTTCGATCTTCACGGCGGTCACGGCAGCTCCTTCAATCGAGCTCAGGAGCACGCGGCGGAGCGCGTTACCGATGGTGGTGCCGAAGCCGCGTTCAAACGGCTGCGCCCAGAACATTCCGTACTTGTCGGTGAGGGTGCCGGTATCGGTTGCGAGGCGTTTCGGTTTTTGAAAACCCTTCCAAAGCATGTGTTTCTCCTTCGGCCATTTGGCTCAAGGCTGACGTCCTGCGGTTGGTCCAAACCGAGTCAAATGTCAGCACGGGCGGATCTGGCACGAAAAATGGACCCTACACAATCGCTCGAGAGACGTGGCGGGCCGCGTCTTCAGGCGACTTACTTGCTATACAACTCGACAATCAGTTGCTCGTTGACCGGCAACTGAATCTCTTCGCGCTTGGGCAGCGACAGCACGCGACCCTTGTAATTGTCGCGATCGATCTCGAGCCACGTGGGCGCGTTCTGATGGCTCGCGAAATCCTTCGCCTGCTCCAGGATCGGCAACTTGCGGCTGCCTTCGCGGATCGCGATTTCCTGCCCGGCGACGACCTCGAACGATGGGATGTTCACTTTGCGTCCATTGACCGCGACATGGCCGTGGCGCACCAACTGGCGCGCCTGGCGCCGCGACAGGGCAAATCCAAGCCGGTAGACGACGTTGTCCAGCCGCCGCTCCAGCTGCTGCAGCAGGATTTCGCCGGTCACGCCCTTGGTGCGCGCGGCCTTTTCAAAGTAGTTGCGGAACTGGCCCTCCTGCGTGAAGTACATGCGCTTCGCCTTCTGTTTTTCACGCAGCTGAAGACCGTAGCCCACGATCTTGGCCTTGCGGTCCTTCCCGTGTTGTCCGGGAGCGAAATTGCGCTTTTCGAGCGGGCACTTGTCGCTGAAACACTTGGTGCCCTTCAGAAACAGCTTGATGCCTTCACGACGGCATAGACGGCAGACTGCATCGGTGTAACGTGCCAAGTTTGCTCTCCTTTAATAGATGACCGGTTTACAGGTTTGGCTTCACCCTTCGTCCCGGACGAAAATCGGTGGCTGGTTCTGGTGCCTGGCAATCCCGGTCGGGTGGGCAGCCACCAGTCACCCACCGCTCGACGCGGCCGTCTAGACGCGGCGTCTTTTCGGCGGACGGCACCCGTTGTGCGGAATCGGAGTGAAGTCCTTGATCGAGCGCACCTCGATCCCGGCGGCAGCCAGCGCGCGAATCGCCGACTCGCGCCCCGAACCCGGACCGCTGACCCGCACATCCACCGTGCGCACGCCGTGATCACGCGCCATGTTGGCGGCGTTTGAGGCTGCCTGCTGCGCGGCGAACGGAGTACCCTTGCGCGATCCCCGGAAGCCGAGCGAGCCCGAACTCTTCCAGGAAATCACGTTGCCCGCCATGTCGGTGATCGTCACGATCGTGTTGTTGAACGATGCCTGGACGTGCACCAGCCCGTGCGGGACGTGCTTGCGCTCCTTCTTCTTGAACGTCTTCTTCTTGCCTTTTTTCTCGGGTGCGGCCGCGCCGCCCGCTGCTGCTGGTTTTGCCATAAGTTAGTTTCCAGTGGCCAGGGGCCAGTTTTCGGTTCGGTATTGCCGGTGCCGGGGGCCGGACTCACGGGTCCCGGACCGCCCAGCCGCCGGGTTCTAGGTCTTGGCTGCGGCCTTTTTCTTGTTGGCCACGGTTCCCTTGCGCGGGCCCTTGCGGGTGCGCGCGTTGGTATGGGTACGCTGTCCGCGGACGGGCAGGTTGCGGCGGTGACGGTATCCGCGATAGGAGCCGATTTCGATGAGTCGCTTGATGTTCATCGAAACTTCCTTGCGCAGATCGCCTTCCACCATCCCCTCGGCCTCGATGACCTGGCGGATGCGGTTGACCTCGTCTTCGCTCAGATCCTGAACCTTCTTGGTCGGATCGACCTTGGCCTGCTCGAGGATCCGCGCAGCGCGAGGATTCCCAATCCCGTAGATGTAGGTGAGCGCGATGTTGGCGTGCTTGTTACGCGGCAGATCGACGCCTGCAATACGTGCCATGGTGCTCCTTGCTCAGCCTTGACGCTGTTTGTGTTTCGAATTCTCGCAAATCACCCGCACCACGCCTTTGCGGTGGATGACCTTGCACTTGTCGCAGATTTTCTTTACCGATGCTCGTACCTTCATAAAATCAGTTCCCGGTTCCCGGCCGCCGGTTGGCGGCCTTCTATTTGTATCGATACACGATGCGGCCGCGATTCAGGTCGTAGGGTGAGAGCTCGACCGCGACCTTGTCGCCCGGCAGGATGCGAATGAAATTCTTGCGCATCTTGCCCGACACATGCGCCAGCACCTGGTGTTTGTTTTCCAATTCCACCCGGAACATCGCGTTGGGCAGGGGCTCGATCACCACCGCCATGACTTCAATCGCGTCTTCTTTGCTCATGCACTCCCTGAAATCAGTTGTCAGTTGCCGGCCGCCAGTTGCTCTCAATCGTCCCTGCGCTCGCTCGAGCACCGGGAACCGTCTTCCTACTGCGTTACGCTACTGCGTCAAGATCATCGGGCCGTCTTTGGTCACGGCCACGCAATGCTCGAAGTGCGCGCTGTAGCTGCCATCGGCGGTCACCGCGGTCCACTTGTCACTCAGCACGCGCGCTTCCGGCTTGCCGTAATTCACCATCGGCTCGATCGCCAGCACCATGCCCTCGCGCAACCGGGCTCCGTGTCCCGGCGTTCCGAAGTTTGGCACCTGCGGCTCTTCGTGCAGCTTGGTCCCGATCCCGTGTCCCACGAACTCCCTTACCACGCTGAAGCCGGCGGCTTCCACGAACTGCTGCACCGCCGACCCTACATCTCCGACCGAATTGCCGATCCGCACTTTCTCGATCCCGCGGTAGAGCGAATCCTCGGTCACCTTCAAAAGCTTCTGCAACTCGGGCGTGATTGGCTCGCCCACCGGCACCGTGATGGCCGCGTCCCCGTAATAGCCGTCGAGCACCACGCCGCAATCCACCGAAACGATGTCGCCCGCCTTCAACACCCGCTTCTCGGACGGGATCCCGTGCACAATTTCTTCGTTCACGGACGTGCACAGCACGCAGGGATAATCGTAGTAGCCCTTGAAGGCGGGCTTGACGCCGGAGTCCTTCATCTTCTGCTCGGCCGCGCGCTCCAGATCCATCGTGGTCGCGCCCGGCACCACCAGGCTCCGGACATGATCGAGGACCTCGCGGACGACATGGCCGCTGCGCCGCATCTTCTCGATCTCCGCCGGTGATTTACAAACGATCGCCATCCTAGCCGTGGTTATCGCCGTGGTTATCAATGATCCAAAAAATCTGCCCGGTTACCTCGTCGGGCGGCAAATCTCCATTCACCGTTTTCAGGCGCCCCTTGGCCTGGTAATACTCTGCCACCGGTCGCGTCTGGGAATCGAACTCCCGCAGACGCTCGAGGATCACTTCTTCGCGGTCGTCGTCGCGGATGACGAGCTTGCTGCCGTCAATATCGCAGCACTCATCGACCTTGGGTGGCTGAAGGTGGACGTTGTAGATCCGTCCACACGTGGGACAAGAACGACGTCCGGTGAGCCGGCGCAACAATTCATTATAATCGACTTCCAGACGGATCACAATCGGCAACCTGTTGCAGCCGTGTGAGTTGTCAAAGAACTCGTTCTCCAGGTAGGCATCCAGCCAGCCCGCCTGCGCCGCCGTTCGCGGAAACCCATCCAGAATGAAGCCGCGCTGGCAATCGACGTCGCGAATCCGGTCGGCCACCATCGGGCAAACCAGCTCATCCGGCACCAACTGCCCCCGCTCCATCACTTCCTTGGCCGCCCGGCCCAACGGAGTGCCCGCTTTCACGTTCTGCCGCAAAATGTCGCCGGTCGAAATCTGCGGGATGTTGTAGCGCTGCGCGATCCGCTTCGCCTGCGTCCCTTTGCCGGCCCCGGGAGGCCCCAAAAGGATGACGGGCTCAATCATCCGCGAGGATTCGTCGGCCATCGAGGTGGCCACCTTCCTCGATTTCTGTTTACCCAAGCGACCTCCGCCGGGTCCTGCTGCGAGCGCCCAGACCGCAAAATACGAATCGCACTGTTACCAGCGTCGCCCCTTGATGCGGCCACTGCGCGGGGTGAACCCGTCGTAATGTCGCATGATGAGTTGCGCTTCGATTTGCGTGACGGTGTCCATGGCCACGCCCACAACAATCAGCAGGGATGTTCCACCGAAATAGAAATTCACACCCAGCCCGTGCGTCATCCAGACCGGGAGTTTGTCAAAGAACGTACCCCCCAGCCACCAGGGCAAGCTGTTCAAGTGGATCCCGGTGATCATCCACTCCGGAATAAACGAGATGATGATCAGGTACAGCGCCCCCACCAGCGTAATGTGGGTCAGCACTTCGTTGATGTAGTCCGCCGTCCGCTTGCCCGGCCGGATGCCGGGAATGAACCCGCCGTACTTCCGCATGTTGTCGGCGACCTCGCTCGGATTGAACACGATCGACACATAGAAGTAGGCGAAGAAGATGATCCCCACTGCGTACAGCAACGTGTAGAGTGGCTCGCCCCAGCCGAGAGCCTTAATCAGGGGAGCAAAGTAGCGGTTGTCCTTCAAGCCGTAGCCGATGGTCTGCGGCAACGTCAGGATCGACGAGGCGAAAATCACCGGCATGACGCCGCCCGCATTCACGCGCAGGGGAAGATGGGTCGACTGGCCGCCCATCACCTTGCGCCCCACCACGCGCTTGGCGTACTGCACCGGGATTCGCCGTTCGCTGCGTTCGACGTAGACGATGAAGGCGACCACCATGATCATCACCACCAGCAGCATGACGATCGCCACCGGGGTGAACGCGCCCCAGGCATTGGTCTTGATCTTGTCGTACAGGTCGGCGACGCCGCGCGGCAGGCCGACCACGATTCCGGCGAAGATCAGCAGCGACATGCCGTTGCCCACGCCCCGTTCGGTAATCTGCTCGCCCAGCCACATGATGAAGGCGCTGCCGGTCGTCAAGGTCAGCATGGTCATCAGAATGAATCTTGGGCCCGGGCTCAGCACGAAGTCCTGGTTGCCCTTGGTCAAGCTGAAGGCGATGCCGAACGACTGCAGGGCGCTCAGGATGACGGTCAAGTAGCGTGTCCACTGGGTGATTTTCTTGCGCCCCAGTTCGCCTTCCTTCTGCAGCTTGGCCAGCGGCTCATAGACCACCGTCAACAACTGCAGAATGATCGACGCCGTGATGTAGGGCATGATGCCCAGCGCAAAAATCGTCAGGCGCCGCAGTTGTCCGCCGGAAAACAGGTCGACGAAGCCCAGGAAGCTTCCCCGGTTCTGCTCGAAAAATTGCGAGAGCTTGTCGGCGTTGATGCCCGGAGTCGGGATGTGACCGCCCAGCCGGTACACCGCCAGCATGGCCAAGGTGAATAGAATGCGCTTGCGCAGATCCGGGATGCGAAAGATGTTGGCCAGTTTCTCGAACATTACTGCAAGACCTCGAACTTGCCGCCCGCCTTGGTGATCTTCTCCTGCGCCGACTTGGAGAACTTGTGGGCGTGCACCGTGAGCGCAGCCTTCAACTCGCCATCGCCCAGAATCTTCACGGGACGCTTGGTCTTGATGACGCCGGCTGCGCGCAGCACGTCGGGCGTGATGGTGGTCTCGCCCACGGCTGCGAGCGATTCCAGGTTCACGATCGAGTATTCCTTGCGGAAAATGTTTGTGAAACCGCGCTTGGGCATGCGCCGGTGCAGCGGCATCTGCCCGCCTTCAAAGCCGCGCATCATGCGGGAACCGCTGCGCGAGCGCTGCCCCTTGTGTCCGCGCGTGGAGGTCTTGCCCATGCCGGAGCCCATGCCGCGCCCCACCCGCTTGCGCTTCTCTGACGATTTTTTCGGTGCTCGAACGTTCGATAGATTCATGACTCTGCTCTCTGTGAAGCCCCGGTTTCAGGGTTGCAAGGTTTCAGTCTGCAGCCATCCTGGCGGCGCGATCCCCTGAGACCTGACCGCCGACGCCTAAGACCGGCTACGAAACGATTTCCACCAGGTGCGGGATCTTTTTCACCATCCCGCGAATGGCAGGTGTGTCCGGTCGCTCGATGACCTGATTGAGCCGCGTAAATCCCAGTCCCTTGACCACCAGCTTGTGTTTCACCGGGGAACAAATGGCCGAGCGCACCCACTTGATGTGCAGCTTGCCAGTCCCGACCGCTTTTGATGTTTTCCCTGCCATCACGATTCCTTCCCGCTCATAGCGCCGGCATCTGGCCGGCAGGGCCCCGATTACAGCTCTTGCGCACTCTTGCCGCGCAAGGCCGCGACCGCTTCCCGGTTCTTCAGTTTCTTCAACGCGTCAAAGGTCGCCTTGATTACGTTGTGCGGATTGGTGGTGCCGATGGACTTGGTCAGCACGTTCTGTACCCCCGCCGACGTCATCACCGCGCGCACCGCGCCGCCCGCGATCACGCCCGTGCCTTCCGGAGCAGGCTTGAGCAGCACATGTCCGGAGCCGAACCGGCCCAGGACCAGGTGCGGGATCGAAGTCTGCGTCAGATTCACCTTCACCAGGTTCTTCTTGGCCGACTCAATGCCCTTGCGGATGGCCTGGGGAACCTCTTTGGCCTTCCCGGAGCCGTATCCGACCACGGCCGCGCTCGGATCACCCACCACGACCAGCGCCGCGAACGACAGGTTCTTGCCGCCCTTGACGACCTTGGTCACGCGGTTGATCGCGACCACCTGGTCCTTCAACTGATAATGTCCCGCGTCCAGCTTCTTTGTAACGGTTGGCATCCTTAGACTCTCGTTTCGACTGTCAAAAAGCTCGGGGTTAGAACTGCAAGCCGCCTTCGCGGGCGGCGTCGGCCAGGGCCTTCACACGGCCGTGGTAAATGTAGCCGCCGCGATCGAAAACCACCTTGGTGATTCCCTTCGCCTTGGCACGCTCGGCGATCGTCTTGCCGACCTCCTTCGCCGCCGCCACGTTTCCGCCGGTGCGCCGTTCGGCCTTCTTTCCTTCCGCCGAACTGGCCGAGACCAGCGTCTTGCCGTGGGCATCGTCGACCACCTGCACATAAATATGGTTTAACGACCGGTACACGTTCAGCCGCGGCCGCTCCGCCGTGCCCTGGAGTTTCTTGCGGATGCGATCATGCACGCGCTGCCGGGTTGTATTCTTGCCTGCTCGGTTCAGCATTTCTTCCGTCCTCGTCCCGGGGTTCTGTGCCGGGGACCAGTGGCTGTGATTTGCGGCTGGCGGTCTGCTCCTTGCCCGCTGGCCAACCGCTCTGACAACCCTACTGGCAAAATTCTGCAGTGGTCTTTCCGATCGCGGAGCCAAGGGTCGGGTGCTTGACCAGCGACCATCCGCTCGCCGCCGCTACTTGGCGCCCGTCTTGCCGACCTTCTTCTTCAACCGTTCGCCGGCGTAACGAACACCCTTGTTCTTGTAGGGATCCGGCGGACGCAGCGAGCGCATTTCCGCCGACACCTGCCCGACTTTCTGGCGATCGATGCCGGTGACGCTCAACCTGGTCTGCTTGGGATCGACCGCAACTTCAATCCCGGCGGGCAGCGGATATTCGATGGGATGCGAAAACCCCAGCGTGAACACCACCATGTTCTTGCCCTTCAATTCCGCGCGGTACCCGATGCCGACGATTTCCAGTTCCTTCGTCCAGCCCTTGGTGACGCCTTCGACGGCATTGTTGACGAGCGCGCGCGCCAGACCGTGCACGGCCGCCTGGGAATCGTTCTCGCGCACCGCCAGCAGGTGTCCATCCCTCTGTTCGACCTTGATGCCGGCCGGAAGCGGCGTCTCCAGTTTGCCCTTGGGCCCCTGGACGCCCACCGTGTTGCCTTCAATCTTGACCGTCACCCCCTTGGGGATAACGATCGGCTTTTTTCCAATTCGTGACATAAATTCAGCTCTTAGCCTCTGGCTTTTGGCTCCCAGCGATCCCGGGACCGCCCGGAGCGATGCGCCCTACCAAACCTGGCACAGAAGTTCGCCGCCCAAGCCTTGCTTGCGCGCCTGGCGCCCGGTCATGACGCCCTTGGGCGTGGTCAGGATGTTGATGCCGAGTCCGCCCAGCACGCGGGGAATCTCGGTGCGCCGTACATACACCCGGCAGCCTGGCCGCGAGACGCGTTCCACGTTCGAGATCGCCGCCTCGTTGTTCGACCCGTACTTCAGGTAAATGCGGATGACCTTGTGGCCTTCCTCTTCGGTCGGCTTGAAGTTCGAGATGTAGCCTTCCTCTTTCAGAATGCGGGCAATTTCCACCTTCAGCTTGGAAGCCGGAATATCCACTTTCTGGTGCCGCGCGTTGATCGCGTTGCGAATGCGCGCCAGCATGTCTGCGACCGGATCGGTCAACCTCATCGTCTGCTTCTCCTCAAGTCGCCCGTTTGCCTGGCCCCGGTTGCGCTGGGCCGAGGAACCTGCGGCGACGCCGTCTCACTGCCCGCGCTGGCTCCGTGAGCCGCGCGGTCCCTGCTTGCTGCGAGCCCGGCACCGTGCCGGTGCGGGCCCCTTCCTACCAGGACGACTTCGAAACCCCGGGGATCTCTCCCTTCAAGGCCAGCCCGCGGAAGCACAACCGGCATACGCCGAACTTGCGCAGGTAAGCGCGCGGGCGTCCGCAGATCTTGCAGCGGTTATGCTTGCGCGAAGAGAACTTGGGCTTCTTTGCGTCCTTGACTCGTTTTGCTGTCGTTGCCACTTGGCTTTTTGCTCCTAGCTTCCCGCTGTCAGCTCTCTGCTGTCAGCTCCCGGTCAATCTCGGAAGACCTCTGAAACGTTCAGACCTTCCAACCTTCTCAGGCTCGGAACGGCATTCCCAGGTGCTTCAGCAGCGTGCGTGCCTGGTCATCGGAACCCGCCGTCGTCACGATGGTGACGTTCATGCCCTTCATCTTGTCGACCTTTGCGTAGTCGATCTCCGGGAAGATCAACTGGTCATGCAGGCCGAGCGTATAGTTGCCGCGTCCGTCGAATGACTTGGTCGAAACTCCGCGGAAGTCGCGCACCCGGGGCAGGACCACACTCACGAGCCGGTCCATGAACTCATACATGCGATCGCCGCGCAGCGTCACCATGGCCCCGATCGGCATCCCTTCGCGAACCTTGAAGGCCGCGATGGATTTCTTGGCACGGGTGACCACCGGCTTCTGTCCGGTGATCTGACCCAGCTCGTTGACGGCCGGATCAAGGATCTTGGCGTTCTGGGTTGCTTCACCCACCCCCATATTCACCACGATCTTGTGAAGCCGCGGCACGGCCATCGGGTTCTTCAGATCCAGCTCCTTCATCAGTGCCGGTGCGACTTCTTTCTCAAAGCGTGCGCGCAGCCGCGGCGTTTCCTTGGCGCTGTGCCGCGCAACTTCGGGAGCACGCTGCTCCTTCGCCTCCGACTTGCCCTTCTTGTCCTTGTCCTTGTCCTTCGCCATATTTCAGTTACCCTCTCTCACGGTTTCCGGATTTGGCTTTGCGCCCAGGCGTGCGAGCTGTCTTCCCCGGTTCGTGAGCCTCATCTCAAATCAGCGCGTTGCCGGCGGCTGCCGGCTGCGGCGCTCGCCGCTACTTGTCCAGCGCCGTTTTGCACTTCTTGCAGACCCGCACCTTGCGGTCGCCGTGAACCTCGTGCCCGATGCGCACCGGTCCACAGGTCGGGCAGACCAGTTGCACATTCGAAATCGCAATCCGGCTCTCCTGCTCCGCGATGCCACCCTGGACGTTGCGCTGCGGGTTGGGACGCACGTGCTTTTTCACCATCATCACGTGCTCGACCAGGACCTTGCGGTCCGCCGGGAACACGCGAAGCACGCGGCCTTCCTTGCCCTTGTCTCGCCCGGTGATGACCTTCACGGTGTCATTCCGGCGGATATCCACTCTCACGTGTGCTGTGCTTGCCACTTTTGCCATAACTCGGAACCTTCTCTGTCCGGTCACCGGACGCCGCTGTCTACAGAACCTCGGGCGCCAGCGAAACGATTTTCAAGAATTTCTTTTCGCGCAGTTCGCGCGCCACCGGGCCGAACACGCGCGTTCCCACCGGCTCGCCGGTTTCGTTGATCAGCACCGCGGCGTTCTGGTCGAAGCGGATGTAGGTGCCGTCGCGGCGGCGATGCTCCTTGCGGGTGCGCACGATGACCGCCTTCACGACCTTGCCCTTCTGCACCTGCCCGTCGGGCGCCGCTTCCTTGACGCTGGCGGTGATCACATCGCCGAGTCCGGCGCGCAATCCGGTCGAGCCGCCCAGCGGCAGAATCATCTGCAGCTTGCGGGCGCCCGAGTTGTCGGCCACCTCGAGCATCGATCTCATCATCACGGCCATATCTCAATCTCCCTGTGTGTTGGCGATGCCGTTACCGGGCGCCGTCGACGTCGGCGAGCGCCGCCACTTCCGGCACCAGCGCCGTCTTGCGGATGATTTCCTTCAGTCTCCAGCGCTTCAGCTTCGACAGCGGTCGGGTCTCCTCGAGCCGCACCACGTCACCGACGTGCGCTTCGTTGTTCTCGTCGTGGGCATAGAACTTCTTGTCGGTGGAGATGACGCGACCATAAAGCGGATGCGCCTTCTTGCGGGTCACTTCCACCACGATCGTCTTCTTCATCTTGTTGGAGACGACTTCCCCTACGACTTCTTTGCGCCGTCCGGCTGCCGTTTGTGTCGTTTGTGCCATTACTTGTTCTCCGTGACTGCCTGTCCGGTGCGTGCGCGCTCGCCGAGGATGGTCTTGACCCGGGCGATGTCCTTGCGCAGGCCGCGGATTTTCTTCAGGCTCTCGGTCTGGCCCATGTTGAGCTGGAACTTCAGCTTGAACAGCTGGTCGGCAAGCTGACGTTCCTGGTCTTGCAACTCCGCGTCGGTCTGGTTACGAATCTTGTCCGCTTTCATAATGTCTCGCTTCTCGATTTTCAGTGCGCGGTCTCGCGCTTGATGAAGGCCGTCCGCAACGGCAGCTTGTGCGAAGCCAAACGCATCGCTTCGGCCGCGTCGGTCGCCGTGACCCCTTCCATCTCAAACAGGATCTTGCCGGGCCGCACCACCGCGACCCAGTGATCCGGCGCTCCCTTGCCCTTGCCCATACGGGTTTCGGCCGGTTTCTTGGTGACCGGCTTGTCGGGGAACAAACGGATCCAGATCTTGCCCCCGCGCTTGACGAAGCGGGTCATGGCCACGCGACTGGCTTCGATCTGCCGGTCGGTGATCCAGCCCGGCTCGAGCACCTTCAACCCGTAATCCCCGAAAGCCAGACGGCTGCCGCGCCACGCCTTGCCGGTCATGCGGCCGCGCTGCTGCTTGCGGTACTTCACTTTCTTCGGCATCAACATAAGAATCAGCCCTTAGTCGTTAGTCGTTGGCTAGAACGCCCCGCTGGGCGCGGCTCCGGGCTGCGTCTCGCGCTTCTTCTGCGTGAAGATTTCGCCCTTGTAGATCCAGCACTTCACGCCGATCACCCCGTAGGTGGTACGCGCTTCCGAGAAGCCGTACTCGATATCGGCACGCAGGGTGTGCAGCGGCAACCGCCCCTGCAGGTACCACTCAGAGCGCGCGATTTCGTTGCCGTTCAACCGGCCGCTCACGCGCACCTTGATGCCCTTGCAGCCAAAGCGCAACGCCGAATCCACCGACTTGCGCATCGCACGCCGGAAGCCCACGCGCTTTTCCAGCTGCAAGGCGATCGATTCCGACACCAGTTGCGCATCCAGCTCCGGCTTGTGCACTTCCTGGATGTCGATGAAGACTTCCCGGGAGGTGCGCTTCTGGAGTTCCACCTTCAGCTTGTCGATCTCAGCGCCTTTGCGCCCGATGATGATGCCCGGACGCGCCGTCTTGATGATGATCCGGATCTTGTTGCCCGGACGCTCGATCTCGACCGCGCTGATGCCGGCGGACTTCAGCTTGTCCTTCAGCTCCGCCTTCAGCTTGACATCTTCAAGCAGCAGCTTGTCGTAATCCCGCTCGACAAACCAACGCGACTTCCACGGCTTGGTGTAACCGAGCCGAAAACCGTACGGATGAACCTTCTGACCCATGGCTTCTCCTATCGCAATCCTTCGCTCCGCTCAGAATGGCCGCTGCGGACTGCCTGCCCTGCGCGCCACGCTCGCCCTCACGCCCGCCAGACGCAAGCCCCTCACTTCGCCGCCGCTTTCTTCTTTTTGGCGGGCGCCTTCTTGGCCGACGCTCGGGACTTGGCTTTCGCCGGGGCCTTGGCGGTCGTTTCTTCTTCCTCGCCCACGACGGTCGCAAGCGCCTGGCCATTTCGGTTGCGTTCGGCCAGCACGATCTCCAGGTGCGCAATGCGCCGCACGTAGCGGAATGCACGCCCCATGGGCGCGGGACGAATCCTCTTCATGCGCGGACCGTCATTGGCCACCGCGCTCTTGACGTAGAGCTGGTCGAGGTCGACGTCCACGCCCTTTTCGGTGCTCAGGAAGTTGGCGTTGTCGATCGCCGACTGCAGCAGCTTTCCGACCGTCGCGGCCACGCGCTTTTTGGTGAACAGCAGCGTGTTGCGTGCCTCTTCCACTCTCTGGCCCTTGATCAGGTCCAGCACCAGGCGAGCCTTCTGCGGCGAGACGCGCATGTAACGGGCTTCAGCTCGAAATTCCATGTTCGCGGGTCTCCTTTATGCCTTCGGCGCCGGCGTCGATCCGGCCGCCGGCGTCGGAGCTCCCGGCCCACCGGGCACGCCCGCCGGACGCGCCGCCACTTCGGTCGCGGCCTTCATGGAGTGCCCCTTGAAGCTCCGCGTGAAGCTGAACTCACCCAGCTTGTGGCCCACCATGTTCTCGGTGATGTAGACCGGGATGAATTTCTTGCCGTTATGCACCGCGATCGTGTGCCCCACCATTTCCGGGACCACGGTCGAACGTCGCGACCAGGTGCGCAGCACCTTCTTCTCGTTACGCGCGTTCATCCCCTCCACCTTCACCTGCAGGTGGCTGTCGATAAACGGCCCTTTTTTTGTTGAACGTGCCATAAAGTCAGCTCTCAGCTTTCAGCTCTCGGCCTTCAGCGAACCAGGCTCGAGGCATTTCGCCCGCTCACGAGCGGGCTACGATTTCTTGCGCCGTCCGACGATGAATGCATCGGTGCGCTTGTTGTTGCGCGTCTTGTAGCCGCGCGTCGGCTGGCCCCAAGGGGTCACCGGATGACGGCCGCCCGAGGTCTTGCCCTCGCCCCCGCCGTGCGGGTGATCGACCGGGTTCATGGAGACGCCGCGATTGTGCGGACGCCGTCCCGCCCAGCGAACCCGTCCTGCCTTGCCGATGGTGACGTTCTCGTGATCGGTGTTGCCGACCTGCCCGATTGTCGCCATGCAATCCTGCAGCACCTTGCGGGTCTCGCCCGAAGGCAACTTGACGAGCGCATAGTCGCCTTCCTTGGCGACCAGCTGCGCCGAACCACCCGCCGAACGCACCATCTGCGCGCCCTTGCCCGGCCGCAGCTCAATGTTGTGCACGGTCGTGCCCGGGGGAATGTTGCGCAGCGGTAGCGCATTGCCGACCAGGATGTCGGCATCCGGGCCGCTGACGATCTTTTGCCCCATCTTGAGCCCGTCGGGCTGCACGATGTAGCGCTTCTCGCCGTCTGCGTAGCTCAGCAGCGCAATGCGCGCCGAACGGTTCGGATCGTACTCGATCGAAATCACCGTGGCCGGAATCCCAGTCTTGTCGCGCTTGAAATCAATCAGGCGGAGCTTGCGCTTGTTCCCGCCGCCCCGGAACCGGCTCGTGATCTGGCCCGAGTTCCGCCGACCGCCGGTTTTCTGTTTCGGCTCAACCAGCGGCTTGTGCGGCTTGTTGGTCGTGATGTCGTCGTTGACCAGCGTGGTCTGGTACCGCAACGTCTGGGTCGTCGGCCGGTAAGTCTTGATTGCCATAATCAGCTCTTAGTTTCTTGCTCTCAGCGGTTAGCTTGGGCGCCTGTCGCTTGGAAACGACTGCCGCCCCCCGGCTAACGACTAAAGGTTTTGTGCGTACTCCGGCATTTTCTCGCCGGCCTTCAACCTTACGTACGCCTTCTTCCAATCCGGGCGATAACCCGCGAAACGTCCGCGGCGCCGCTCTTTGCCCGGGTAATTCGCCGTGCGCACCGAATCCACTTTCACTTTGAAAATGGACTGCACGGCTTCCTTGATCTCGGTCTTGGTCGCCTGCTTGGCCACCTGGAACACGAGCGTATTCTCGTTTTCCTTGATCGCCAGGCCCTTCTCGGTGATCACCGGACGGCGAAGAATCTCATATGCCGATTTCATTACGCCACCTCTGCCGCTTTTTCATGCCGTGTCCGGCGTCGGGCAACGCGCGTCGCCTTCTTCTCGCCCTCGCCCGTTGAAGCCTTGTGTTGCCGCTTCGAAGCGGAGCCCTTCAAGGAAACCTGCAGCTTTTCGATCGCCGGCTGCGTGAAGATCACCTGGTTGTAACGCAACAGGTGATAGGGATGAACCTGGTTGCTCGGGATCAGCTCCGCGCCCTCGAGGTTGCGCGAACTGAGCTCGAGATTGCGATTCCCGTGGTTGGGCACTTCGACCAGCAGGACGGTCTTTTCGATCTTCAGCTTGTCGAGCGCCTCGCGGAATCCCCTGGTCTTCGGCTCCTTCACGTCGAACGCGTTCACGACGAGCAGCTTGCCATCGGCAAACTTCGACGCCAGCGCCGAGCGTAATGCACCCAGCAGTTTCTTCTTGGGGAAGGTGTAGTCATAGGAGCGGGGCTGGGGCCCGTGCACCGTGCCGCCATGCCGCCACAGGGGAGAACGGATCGATCCGACCCGCGCCCGCCCGGTGCCCTTCTGCTTCCAAAGCTTCTTGCCGGAACCCGACACCAGCTTTCGGTTCTTGGTCGCGTGCGTGCCCGCCCGCTGGGACGCGCGGTAGTGCTTCACCGCTTCCCACAGCAGGTCTTCGTTCACCGCACCGAAAACCTCGTCGGCCAAGGCCAGCGTACCGACCTTGGCGCCGCTCAGGTTGTAAATATCAATGGTTGCCATATCGTTTTCTTCATTCCGCCGCTGGCGACTGACGACCAGCGACGAACGACTCGTTAGCCCTTCTTCGCCGCGCGCTTGGCTGCCTTCAACGGGTCAACCGTCGCCGAACCGGCGAATCCGCGACGCTCTCTCGGCGGCTTCTTGGCCTTGGTGATCACGACGTATCCGCCGTTTGCGCCCGGCACACTGCCTTCCACCACCAGCAGGTTCTCGTCCTTGTCCACGCCCAGGATGCGCAGGTTGCGCACCGTCACGCGCTCATCGCCCATGTGCCCCGACATCCGCATCCCTTTGAACACGCGGGAGGGGAACGCCGAGGAACCGATCGAACCGGTAATCTGAAACATCGAACCATGCGACTTCGGACCACCGGCGAAGTGATGGCGCCTCACCACGCCCGCAAATCCGCGGCCCTTGCTGATCCCGACGATATCGACGAAGCGGTCGCCGTCGAAGATATCGACGAGCACGCGCTCGCCCACCTTCACGCCGTTGGGGGCGGCGCCTTCTGCAGCTTTTTCTTCGACTTCCAGGGGAACTTCACGGAGGAACTTCATCGGCGGGAGGTTGTTTTTGGCGAAGTGGCCGCGCATCGGCTTGGTGAGTTTCTTTTCTTTCACGAACTCGACCAGTCCGATCTGGGCCGACTCGTATCCGTCGCGGATGGCGGTCTTGTGCTGGGTCACCACGCACGGACCGGCCTGCAGCACGGTCGCCGGGCGGACCTCGCCCTTTGAATCAAACAGCTGCGTCATGCCCACTTTTTTTCCGAGAATCCCTGCTACCTTTGCCATTTCCATCTCCGTTCCCAGCGTGGCTCGTGGCTATTGGCTGGGCGCCGTCTGTGCTTAGCCATGTCGCCGGTCGCGATGAACCGCCGACCGGCGACCAACGATGACTACTTGTGTTCTTTCCCGAACGCCTTGATCTCGACGTCCACCCCCGCCGGCAGATCAAGTTTCATGAGCGCGTCCACGGTCTGCTGGGTCGGCTCGAGGATGTCGAGCAGACGCTTGTGCGTCCGGATTTCAAACGCTTCCCGCGACTTCTTGTCCACGTGCGGGGAGCGCAGCACGCAGTACTTGTTCTTCATCGTGGGCAATGGAATCGGCCCAGCGATCTGAGCGCCCGTGCGCTTTGCCGTCTCGACGATCTCACCCGTGGACTGGTCCAGGATGCGGTAGTCGTACGCTTTCAACCGGATGCGGATTCTTTCTTTTCCAATCACGTTTCACTCTCTTGACCCCTCCCGGCCGTTCCGGGAGGAAAGAACTGGCGGCAAGTCGCTGGCCGCGTTTTTATGGGGCGCGCCGCGCGAAACGCCCGCGTTCCTTGCGGACGCATAGCGGGCGCGGCTGGGCGCCCTTCCTTGACTGTTACTGAACAATCTCGGCGATGGTGCCCGCGCCCACCGTGTGGCCGCCTTCACGAATCGCGAACCGCAAACCCTTTTC
>Ga0137415_10000025_pt1 | contig 130282 bp, 120 predicted proteins | sample CZODoug3_1_1_16f_FD_183082 | JGI IMG/M metagenome (GOLD analysis project Ga0137415, IMG submission 183082) | Vadose zone soil fungal communities from Angelo Coast Range Reserve, California, USA - CZODoug3_1_1_16fungal (Hybrid Assembly) | ecosystem: Environmental > Terrestrial > Soil > Vadose... | reverse complement strand
TCAATGGTTGGCATTGATGTGGGCTTGGAATCGTTCGCCGTCACCAGTGATGGGGAAATCACGAGACAACCCACGTTATTATCGGAGGGCACAAAGGGAATTGCGTCGTAAGCAACGTCATGTGTCTCGCTGTACCAAAGGTTCTTCGGGCTGGCGCAAGGCCTGTAGGCTCACCGCCAAGCTGCACCGCCATGTGTTCCCATCAACGCAATGATTTTCAACACAAACTATCCCGTGAACTGGTCAACCACTACGGTCGAATCGCCGTGGAAGATTTCAATGTCAAAGGCTTGGCAGGCGGTATGCTTGCCAAATCGGTACACGATGCCGCATGGTCATCCTTTGTCGCCAAGCTGCTCTATAAGGCTGAAAGTGCCGATCGAGTGCTGGTGAAAGTAGACCCGAGAGGAAGCTCGCAACCATGCCCTGGTGGAGAGCCTGCTCCGAAGAAACTTTGGAATCGGCTCCATCAGTGTTCGTGTGGTCTAAACACAACCCGCGACCACGCCTCGGCATTGGAAATTCTACGGCGCGGACTGCGCCTAAGAACCGAAACGCCTGCCATAGCGGGCGTGGCTCTTAAAGCCCCCTAGCTTTTGCTATCGGGCGTAGTCACAGCGTCCGCTTGAACAATGGAGTTGCGATCGCCAGCGCGACGGTCCCAAAGACCGCCAGATACACCATGTCGGGCACAATCGCCGCGAACCCGGCCTCCTTCAGGAGGAGTCCTTTGAAGCCCCGCACCGCGTAGGTGAACGGGTCCACTTTCGCAATCACACGCAGCCATGCCGGGAAGGCCTGGATCGGGTAGATCGCCCCGCTGGGGAAGAATAGCAGCGTATTCAGAATCCCGAAAATCGCACGCGGCACCAGCGGATCGTCCACTCGCACCACCAGCAAAAACATCAAGGTGTTTAGCGCAATCGACGTGACTACAATCATGAGGACCAGTCCGAACGCAGTCAGAGGATCAAAGAGCGTGCTGACACCGGCGATCAGGGATCCAATGATGGTGATCACCAGCCCCGTCAGCACCGCCTTGATGGCGCCCGCCAAGTTCAATCCCAGCACGAGTTCAGCTTTAGTAATGGGCGTCACCAGGTATCCTTCGTGTACACCACGGGCCTTGTCGTCGATGTACAGCATCCCTCCGCCGATCATTACCGACACGAACATCGCCAGTGTGATCGACCCCGGCAGCAGGTACTTCATGTACTCGATGTACGGGTAAAGCTCCACAATCTGCAGGACCGTCTGCTGCAGAATGCGCGGCTCCACGGTTGGTGTGTTGAGCGCGGTTGTGATGTCGGCTAGTTCCTGCTCCAGCGTCGCACTCATGAAATTGTCGCTGTTGTCGACGACCAGCGCAATCTGCGGACGGTTCTGCTCATAGACTCGCCTTGAGTACTGTGGCGGGATGATCACCGCCCCTTGGATCTTGCCGTTGCGCACGTCCTCGCGAGCCGTCCTCTCGTTGTCGTAGTAGACCGGCACGAACGTCCGCATGTTGGCGCGCACCGAATCAAACGTCTGGCGGATCTTCAGCGCTTGCGTGCCCCCATCCTGATCGACGACGCCGAGCCGGGCATCGCGGATCTTTCCCCCAAACGCGTTGCCCAGCACAATCAACTGCACCAGGGGGAAAATCATCGACACCAGCATCAGGGCGGGCGAGCGGAAGAACTTTCGCATCTCACGTTCAACGATGGCCATCATCCGGTTCATGGCTGCAACCCCGGGCGCTGTGGCATCACAAAGCCGTAGGCTTTCACGAGTTCGTCGCGCAGTTGGCGCCCCGTGTAGTGCACGAACACGTCATCGAGCGTCGTGCTCTGCACCGTCAGCGTCTTGACCGGCACGCCGGCCTGCACCGCCATCTCTACCAGCTCGGTGGTCGTGCGCGACCCGTTGCCGGTCAGCACGCGGAACATTCCCGCCCCCTCTGGCTGCACAGAAGTTACATCCGAGAGTCCGCGCAGCCGCTGCTCCCAATCGGCGGGCAGCTTCTCAAACTGCACTTCGATCACGTTCGATCCCGGCACGCTCGCCTTCAACGCCGCCGGCGTGTCGAGAGCCACCAGCTTGCCGTGATCGACAATCGCGATCCGGTCACAGAGCCGGTCGGCCTCGTCCATGTAGTGCGTCGTGATCAGCACCGTGAGCTGGCGGTTCTTTTTAATGTTTGTGAGCATTTCCCAAACGGCCACGCGCGATACGGGATCCAGGCCCGTGGTGGGCTCGTCCAGAAAAAAGATCCGCGGACTATGCACCAGCCCGCGCGCAATCTCCAGCCGCCGCCGCATCCCGCCCGAAAGCGTCTTCGTCTGGGCGTCGCGCCACTTCTTCAGGTCGACCAGTTCCAACAGTTCATCGATGGCGGCCTTCCGTCGTTGCGCGGGCACGTCGTAGAGCTTGGCATAGATGTTGAGGTTTTCTTCGACGGTCAGATCCAGGTCGCTGGTCAGCGCCTGCGGAATCACGCCAATGCACCGGCGCGCAGCGTCCGGATTTTTCTTCACGTCGTGCCCCGCCACCACCGCTCGTCCACCCGTGATCGGGATGAGCGTGGTCATCATGCGGATCAGCGTCGACTTGCCTGCTCCATTCGGCCCGAGCAGCCCGAAGATTTCCTCATCTCCCACGTGGAACGTAATGTCATCCACCGCGGTAAAGTCGCCGTACTTCTTGACGATGCGCTCGACGTCGATCGCATTCTGGCCGTTCTTCTCCGGCCCTTCGCACCCGTGGCCGGCGGCCGCAGCCTCCTTCGTCTCGAGGTCCGTTGTCATGGATGCTGCTCCGCCGAGGCATCCTGCCTGGGAGACCCGTTCAATTGGTTCGGTGACACCAGCACCTCGGCGGTCATGCCGGGCACGTACGCGCCTTTGGGATTGTCGAGCCGCACTTTCAACACGATCGTCCGGATGTCGCGCTTTCGGCGATTCACGTCCCGTTGAGTCGCGAAGTCGGCCTCTGCGCCTTTGAAAAAGACCTTGCCCGAGGTGATGGTCCCGCCCGGCAGCCGCACCCGCAGTGTGTCTCCCAGCCCGATGTGGTCCGCCTGCGTCTCGGGGACCGCCGCCCGCACCCAGGTGTCGTTCAAATCCACAACGGTCACGATGGGCGACCCGACGTTGAGCACCTCGCCCTGCCGCGCCGCTCGCACCGACACCGTGCCCGTCACGGGTGCGTAAATCTTGGTGTAGCCGAGCCGCACCTCGGCCTGGCGCTTGATATCTTCTGCATTCTTCAGATCAGCCTGGGTTGAAGCCACTGTGCTCAGCGCAGCGGCCGCCTGGTGCGTGCGCGCCATGGCGGAACTCAGATCGGCTTCAGCCGCGCGCACCTGATCTTTGAGCGACTGCAAGTTGGCTTGCGCTGCGGCCAGGTTCATCTCTGCTTGCACCCGCTCCTGATCCGATGCCACACCCTGTCTCGCGAGTTCAATCGTCCTGCGGCTGTCGCTCTCAGTCCGCTGCAACGTCGCTTGCGCCAGCATCAGTTGCGACTTCATGGATTGCAGCTTGGCCTGTGCATTGGCCACGTCGCTCGTGGTCGACCCCTTGGTCGATTGTTCTGTGTAATGCATCTCCGAGACCTTCGAGCGCAGGCTCGCGATCGTCGCTGCCGCTGCTGCCTCCTGTGCCTTCAGCTCCTCTGGATCAATGACGGCAATCAGATCGCCCGTCTTGACGGGCGTTCCCTCATCCACCAGCAGCTTTTGCAGCCGGCCTTGGATCTGCGGGCTCACGATCACCTGGTTCGAATCCACCGTTCCGATCAGGACCAAATCCTTGTTGCTCGGCGTCGAGACCAGGTAATAGCTGAGTGCCATGACGAAAATGATTCCCAGCAACATGAAAATACGGTTGCGCGGATTCACTGATCTTCTCCTTCCACGGGCAGAGCGCTGGGTTGGAACAGAGCTGCGGAAATAAAGTCGAGCACGGCGGCCCGCCGTGCGGCCAGCCGCTGCGGACTCAACGGATCTTCATGGGTCATGAATTTCAGAAACGCGGCGCTGCCGAAGTAATGCACCACGACGGCCGCCATGGACGGGATGAACTGCATCGGGTCGACCGGACGAAAAGTGCCGGCGGCAATTCCTTCGCGGAACACCTTGAGCATCTCGTCGTACAGGGGCTTCATGTAGAGTCTCACGATGCGCTGCATCTGCCCGCGGCGCGGCTGGTTGAACATCTCGCGCTGCACCATCTCGCGGTGCGCCGGGTTCTCCGCGAGGAAGTCAAAAAACGCGCCCACGTAGCGCAGGATCTTTTCCCCGGGCGGCACATCCGCAGCCAGCACCGGCATCAGGCGCCGGTTGCGCTCCTGGAACACATGATCCAGCGCCGCCCCGTAGAGCGCGTCCTTGTCGTGGAAGTAGTAGTAGAGCAGGGCCTTGTTGACCTTGGCGGCCTTGGCGATCGCGTCCGTGCGCGCGCCCGCTACCCCCTCCCGAGCAAACTCGCGGATGGCAGCCTGCAAGATCGCAGTGCGGCTTTCTTCCGGCCGGCCCCTCGACCCCAATCGAGCTCGTGCCTGCCCCGTGGCCATGGTGTCCCTCGAAAGTCCTAGTCCGCTTTATGTCTTAGTGATTAACTAACCAGTTAGTTAGATTATAGACGAGCCCGGTCCGACTCCGCAAGGGCCCCCAGCCGGCTCCTTGCTTTATAATTCAGCGCTCCGAGGAACTCCGCCATGCTGCCGGTTCATCGCATTGTTTGCCCGACCGATTTTAGCGGACCTGCCTGCACTTGCATCCGCACGGCCAGCGAGTTGGCCGAGCATTTTGGTGCCGAACTCCTGCTGGTGAACGTGGTTCCCGCCGTGCCCACGTTGCCGCCCGATCCCAACTACGTCTTCAAGATCCCCGAGTACGAGCAGTATCTCCACGCGGATGCCGAAGTGCAGTTGCGCAAAGCGCGGGCGGAGTTAGTCGGCAAGAACGTGAAGGTGCGTACGCTGGTGGGGCACGGCCCGGCCGCCGATGAGATCGTCCTAATCGCCAAGAAGGAGAACGCCGACCTGATCGTGATTTCTACGCACGGGTCGACCGGGCTGGAGCGCTGGGTCTTCGGATCGGTCGCCGAAAAAGTAGTTCGCCTGGCCGAGTGTCCGGTGCTCACTGTGCGGCAAAAAGAAAAGGCGGTGTGAGACGACCCCTATTCAAGCCTGGGGTTGAGGAGACGTTTCGATCGAACCAATCTGTGCCGCAAGGTCTCCGTGCAAGCTCGGTTCCGGATTCTGTCAAGTTGTTGCCGCGCTCAACGGCTCGCGATGTGCGGCCGACTCCTCCCCTTACGACCCACCCGCAATCGAAGGCACCAGCAAGATCTCATCTCCATCCTGAAATGCGTACGTCGGCCCGCCCAGGAAGCGGATGTCTTCCTCATTCACATAGACGTTCAGAAACCGCCGGATCTGTCCCGCCTCATCCCGCAAATGCGGCTTCAACTCCGGAAATCTCTCGTCCAGCACGGAAAACAACTCGCCCAGGTTCGCGGCTGTGCAGCTGAGGTTGCCGACGCCGGATGTATGCCGGCGCAAGGCCGTCGGAATCTGTACCGTGATCGACATTCAGGCCTCCACTGTCTCGGCAACGTCCAGCGTGTTCGCCAGGTATCGCTCGAACTCGACCAGCTTCGGCGCGATTGCCGCTTGCTCTTCGTACGCCCCCGCCAGCGCGTCGGTAGTCTTCAAACCGTTGCCTGTGATGCAGACCACCGTGACCTGGTCCGGCAAGATGCGGCCGTCGCGAACCAGTTTGCGCGTGCAGCCCACTGTCACTCCGCCCGCGGTTTCCGTGAAGATGCCTTCCGTTTCCGCCAGCAGCTGGATCGATTCCACTACCTCGGGATCCGACACATCCTCTGACCATCCGCCGGTCTTGGTGATCGCCCGAATCGCATAGTGACCGTCCGCCGGATTGCCGATCGCCAATGACCGCGCAATGGTTGACGGCTTCTGCGGCTCGATCTCGGTCTTGCCGGTCTTCACCGCGGTCGAGATCGGCGAGCACCCGGTCGCCTGCGCGCCAAAGAACTTCACCGGCTTCGGATCCACCAGCCCGAGAGCGATCAGCTCATCGAACGCCTTCTTGATCTTGACGATCAGCGAGCCGCCCGCCATCGGCACGACCACGTTGTCCGGCAGCCGCCAGCCGAGTTGTTCTGCGATCTCGAAACCCACCGTCTTTGATCCTTCCGCGTAGTAGGGCCGCAGGTTGACATTCACGAATCCCCAGCGATGTTCGTCGGCGATCTGCGAGCACAGACGGTTGACCTGGTCGTAGCTCCCCGCGATGCGCACCACCTTCGCGCCATACACCTGCGTGCCCAGAATCTTCGCCGGCTCGAGATCGGCCGGGATAAAGATCCACGCCTTGAACCCATTACGCGCGGCTTGCGCCGCCACCGAGTTCGCGAGGTTTCCGGTTGAGGAGCACGACACCGTATCGAACCCGAATGCCCGCGCCTGCGACAGCGCGACCGCCACCACGCGATCCTTGAAGCTCAGCGTGGGCAGGCACACCGCGTCGTTCTTGAGGAAAAGATTGCGCACGCCGATTTCTTTCGCGAGCCCGGCCGCGCTCAAAAGCGGAGTAAAGCCGACCGGCAGACTCGGATGAAAATTCTCCGGCAAGGGCAGCAGCTCGGAGTAGCGCCACATATTGGGAGGGCGTTGGGCGATGTTCTCGCGCGTAAATTCAGCGCGTACCGCGTCGTAGTCGTAGGTGATTTCCAGGGGAGAGAAACAGTCGTCGCAGATCGACCGGGGCTGGTTCCCCGAGGTCTTGCCGCATTCCCTACATCGCAATTCGTAATGAGCCATCGTGCAACTCGCGATCTGCGAGCAGCGCAAGGACGAGCGCCCCTGAAAAAGGTTTCCTTGGAGAAAAGGCCCCTGAAAAACGAAGACCTCTTCTCCGAAAAGGGAAAAGAGGTACGGGAAAACGGGACCAAAAAAGCCGCTTGCCCGAATCTCATGTTCCCCGTTTCCAGGAGAGAGTTGGCACCAAGCAACTGGGATATATGATCCCAGTCCGGTTGCCGTGGCGTCGCAGGGCCCGTCCCTCAGCCACTCTGCATGAAATTCAAGGTCTGCTCCGTAGAGCAAACTTGGAGCTAAATCTTACGTGTCGCAGAAGGATGTGTCAAGGGGGCCCGACGTGCCTGACGTGCCCGCGTCGTGCCCGGACGTGCCCGAGGACGATCCGCCGCTCATCACGGCCACCGGACATGGAGCGCGTGGATCTCTTGGGTGCCGATGTCGCGGGCAAAAACCGGGGAGCCATCCGGCGCGACATCAATCTGAGTCCCTTCCCAGTCCGCCACCCGGCGAAGGTCTTTCAGGCTGGTGATGGTTTCCACCTGACGGTCTGCGAATCGGAGGCGCTGAGCCTTGGGTTCGGTGCCGCGGGTCGTGAAGTAGAGATACTTGCTGTCCGGCGAGACAATCCAGTCCACGAAGTTGCCGGCGGCAGCAGGCCGAGAACTTCATAGCCATCCAGTTCCGCACCGCTGGTCAACGCCATCGCGTGGCGGATACCCTCTGAACGCTCGCTGCGCGCCCGTCAACCATCGGGAGGACCGTGCATTCCTGGGTTCCATACTCGTCGGCCTCCTACACCGGATCCGCTTTATAGGAAGGATGCTGGTAGGTCCCCGTGATGCTCACCGGGAACTTCGCTCCGCCCCTCCGGTTCTTCTTCAGAAACGGATCGATGGCCTTCAGCAGAAATGACTTGATCCCGGAAGTCGCTTGCGGAAGCTTGGCGTCCATGAACAGCATCCCGCGCAGGTCCACCTTCTCGCTGGTCAGATCGAACGTTCCACGCAGCCGCGCCCATGCTCCCGGAACGCGAAACGACAGGTCCGAGAACGTCGCGACCCCATCCCTCACTATTACGTGCCCCCGCAGATCCGAAAGCACGCTCTCGGGGTCATCTGCGTCCTCACCCTCGCCCCGGGCTGCAGCGCTGAGCTTATTTAACTTTTCCTGGGTTTTCTCTTTTGTGAAAAGCGCGCTGTCGATCCCAAAGTCGCCTGTCATCTCCACCTTCTGCAGAAATGGTTTCTTGCTGGGAGGAACTACGGTTTTGGCTTGCAGACTTATCACGCCCTTCAGCGGCGCTTGCTTCTCCGATACGAACATCAGCAACAGATCCTGGATCCGCCCGCTTTGGACTCCGAGGTCGAGCGCCGCGGTTTTTCCATCCTGGTTCGCCCGCCCTGCCACCCTGCCCCGCGTAACCACGGTCGTGCCGGCCAGTTGCGCGCATACTTTGTCCAGGGTAACGTCGCCGTTGGTCGCATCCACCTGCGCCCGGAAGTTGCTTCTCAATCCAAGCTTGTGGCTGCTGCCCCGCACGCTGAAACCCGGTGTGGCGGTCGCGCCCTCCACCTCAATGCTCTCCAGCGTCCCTTGAAACCGCCCGTCCGACGACAGAATCCCATGGATGCCTCCGAACACGCCGAGATCAGCATCCCGGAACGAATAGCTGCCCGCGACCGGAGTCTCGCTGACTCGATCCATCTTCCACGGGCCAAACGTTCCACTCGCTTTGATCTCCCCGGGAGGTTCCGGATTCCGGACCTGCAATTCAAATCTCATGGGATCGTGCGCGGCCAAATGGTGCCCCACAAATTCGTGCACCACGAATTGCACCCGGGGGCGTTCCGGATTGTGCCGGGAAAATTCCAGCAGCGCTCCATCCGTGATCAGCTCATCCACCACCACCTCCGACTCCGTTGGCCTCCAACCTGGGCCCGTCCCAAGCGGGGAAAATACCGCGTGCGCCCCGGTCGCCCGAATCAAGGCCACGTGCCTGCTAAGCAGCCTCGTGAGGTTGCCCTCGACGGTGAACTTCTCGACCGTCAACACGGTTTGATGTTTCGAATCGTCGCCCCACACAAAGGTCACGCCCTCCGCGATGCAGCCCGGACGCGGAAACAACGTACGATGAAACCCAGCAATCTGTACCGTGCTCGAGGTTGCTCGCTCCAGTTCCCGGATCAGGTTCGCCTGCGTAAAGGGCCACGCGCGTCCCAGGTACACCGCGGCTCCGACGATCACGATTGCCAGCGCCGCCCCAACCAGGCCCCCGGTTCTTCTTTTTCGCTGCCGACCGTCACCAACCGCACGATTTTCGGCCTTTTCCAATGCACCCCAGGCTGCCCGCACCGTAGTCCTCACTGCAGAATTTCTGTTGAGATGCTTTGGAAGTGGGTTCTTGCCGGGAAATCTCTCGTGAGCGGTTTTTTTGCCATCGCCCTGTACAGGATCGTCGCTCGAACGTTCACCTGAATACGCGAGCAAAACCCGCTGCTTGCCAGGACTACAGGAATCTCGCTACCCTTGCCTCCATGACGCCCGCCACCAAGAGAGTTCTCCTGGCAGTTTTCTGGTTCGTTCTGGGTCATCTCAGCTGCGCCGTCCTGCACCATCTCCATGACATCACGCACAGATAGCCGCCACCAAATGTTCACCATACCGGCGACTGGCGAGAGACCTCCGTCTCAGCGGCCCGGACTTATTCTGCTCGCAGCGAGCGCTTTCTTTCCGCGGGGCGGATAGACCAGCGCCCCGTTCACGCGTCCGCCGTCGTCGGTCTGAAACTCGATCCGAACCGGGGGTTCGGCGACAAAAAAATCTCTGAGACTTTCCGGACGCAGGTGCAGTTTCGGAAGCCCCCAATCCACTGGCAGTTGGATTGTCAGGAAGCCACGCTCGCGCGCGATGACGAATGCCTCGTCCCGCGTCTCATACCGGCCCGCGTGAGCGTCAAGCAGGGCCGGATCGAGCGGGATCTCGGAATGCCGGAAGGCAGTTGGCTTCCCTAACGGGAGGTTCGGGCGCAGCAGGTGACGCGCAATGTCGCCGACACCGGTCAGTTGGTTCGAGAGCACCACCACGCCGACCCGACTCTTCGGGTCCCAGGCCATTGAACTGGCATGGCCCCATCACCCTGCTGGATCTCGCGACGCACACCGCGGGTCTGCCGTTCATGCCAGACGAATGCGACTGAAGGCTCCCTCGATATGGGAGCATACGATCTCTCCCGCGCGAAAGTTCGGCCTTTGCGGATGTCTGTGAAACAATGGACGGGTTAGACGGGAAGAAGCGAACCGGACCGGCCGAGGTGCTCACGACCTCTGGGACGAGGCGATCCTGGGGGCAGCTGCCCAATCGGCTTGCGGGACGAGCGCAGATGATCGGGGTCGTAACCCGCCCGCAAGCGCGGGGCAGTCGCGCAGTCTAGCGAGACGGTAGTTCGACCGGTCGCGGCGAACCCTGACCTGCCGTCGCAGGTTCCTTGATTCTGCAACGGTTGAGCAGCCAGTTACGAAGGATCTCCAGGTCAACCGGCGGGATACGCTGAAACTCGCAGCCTGCCACGCCATGGTCGCGACTCCATAGGACACGCGCCTCAACGTGGATGCTTCGCCTCGCGTTGGGCAGCGACAGATTGAATGTCAACATTGTCCCGACCCTCAGTTTCTCCTTGGTGCGGAGGCCGACTCCCTCCTGGCCAATATCCTGGACCGTGATCGGTATTTCGCGATTGGTCTCGTCGGTGGCGGTCGCTGGGCTCATCACGGCGTACCGCACCGCGCGACGGAAGTCGCGGATCATCCGGGAGTATGCGAGCTTGAGCACCTTGGCTGCGGATTCCTTCGTGAGAGGCTTTGAAAGCACCAGGTGGGCGCCTGGTATGGGAACGTCCTGAGACGACATCGCGACAATCGTCGTCTTCCAACGGCTGTTTCGACTCCAGATCGACTGCAGAAATTCTCTGGAAGCCTCGTCGTTGTTCCAGTCGAGCACGATCAGGTCGAAGCACCGTTGCGGGAGCAATTCGGTCGCCCTCGAAGTGGTCATGCAGATATTGGTGTGGATCGAAAGATTGTCCAATAGTTGTGCCATCACCGAAAGGGCTTTTGTATCCCTTGAAACGAGCAAACAATCAAACGCCATCTCTGGAGTCATATCGAGCCTTTTGAAGCCGTTTCGCGGTGGAACCTTCGACCGATAACAACCATCAACCGGGCCGAATCCGGCCTGTGTTTCCTCTACCGCACGCTCCTGGGACTTGACGAACGCCTTTCGACCGGGGCAGCTTCCCCGGGCGCGGGACTCTGCAGAGCAGTCTTGATGATGTCGAGCAATTGGTCAGGACTGTCAAGCAGGAAACTCTTCTCGAGAAACGCGATCGCTCCCTCACGGCGCAGCTTGGCTTCGTTTTTCTGAGACAGGCCGGAATAAACGATCACCGGAATGTCTGTGGTTCGAACATCCTTCTTCAGGGAGCGAAGCACGTCCGGGCCGCTAAGCTTCGGCAGCATCATATCGAGGACGATCAAGTCCGGGCGTCCGGCGGCGGCGATCAGCAGTGCTTCATCGCCATCCGATGCGCTGATCACCGTGTAGCCCGCTTTCATCAGCGAACGCTCGGTGGCTATTCGTAAGAATTTGCTATCTTCCACCAGCAAAATTGTGTGCACTAACGCCTCCCCGGTCTTTGGTTGGTGGCCAGCACCTGGGTGTCGGCCGCGAATCCGGCTGCAATTGGGCTTGCGGGCTCCACGCGGTCTCGGCCGTTCCTTTTTGCGTCGTAGAGCGCCACGTCTGCTTGGTTCAGGAGTCGCTCAGCCTCGAGCTCGCCCGAGCCTTCTGAGACAGCCACCCCCATGCTTACGGTCACGGAACGGTGCTTGCTGACGGTCTTGACCGGCGCAGCTGCTATGGCCGCACGTATCTGTTCTGCCCGCGCCAGAGCCGAACTGAGATCGCATCCTGGAAGAACCAGCAAGAACTCTTCTCCCCCGTATCGACCGACGCTGTCGTAAACGCGCAGCCCCGAGCGTAGCCGCTCAGCAACCTCCCTCAACGCCTGATCGCCGAAAGCATGTCCCAGTTCGTCATTGATCGATTTGAAGCGATCTAGGTCAACCAGTGCGATCGCGAGTGGCACTCCCTCGCGCTTCGATCGAGCCAGTTCTCTGCGCAGAACTTCGTTGACTTCACGGCGGTTCATCACGCCGGTCAAGGAATCGTGGGTGGCGGAGTACCGCATGGCCTCACGGGCAGAGATCAATTCGTCCTGGAGATCCAAGATCCGTCTGCCCACCATGAGCCGCGCTTTTAATTCCAATTCGTCGAACGGCTTGACCAAATAGTCGTCCGCCCCCGCCTCCATCGCTTTCAGCAAGTCTCCCTGGGCATCTTTGGCGGTGAGCAGGATGGTATAGACGTAGGACTCGCATGCGCCTCGCTCGCGCAGTTTTCGGCAGACCTCGGTGCCATCCATTTTCGGGATGACCCAGTCCATCAGCGCGAGCTTCGGGCTGTGCGCCTGCTTGAGTAAGTCCCAAGCCTGTAGCCCGTCGGTCAGAGAAGTAACTTCGAATCCCCATTGCCGGAGATGGACCGAGATCAACCGCTGGTACATGGGTGAGTCCTCGACCAGGACGACCCGATTGTCTGAGTGAGTACCCATAACTTCCCCAGTGAAGAGCAAGCACGTTGACTTCCAATCGACGCCCTGCGAAGGGACAGTGGAATGTTGCAGTTAGAGAATGCAAATCTTCCGGCCGCGTCTGGATTCAGACCGAAGCGTCTGGATCACGGACGCGAAATCTGGCCGACGAGCAGCTTCCTGGTTCCAGGGCTCTCAGCTTAAAATCGTGCTCATGACACTCAAGTTCACGAGCTCCCATCTGGAGGACTCATTGTCCCTGTTTCGCTACTACAAGAAGTTGGCGGAAGGGGCGATGCAGCAGGTAACCGATCAGCAACTTTTCTCGGTTCTCGATCCGGAAATGAACTCGATCGCCGTGATTGTGAAGCACATGACGGGGAACATGCGCTCGCGCTGGACAGATTTTCTTAGCAGCGATGGAGAAAAGCCGGACCGGCATCGGGACAGCGAATTTGTGGAGCCTCCGACGACGCGCGAGGCGCTGATGAAGGCCTGGGAATCCGCCTGGCGCTGCTTGTTTTCCGCGCTGGAGCCGCTGTCGGACGCAGACCTCGGCCGCACGGTGACCATCCGGGGCGAAGCCCACTCGGTGACGCAGGCAATCAACCGCCAGCTCGCGCACTACGCATACCATATCGGGCAGATTGTGTTCCTGGCTAAGCACCTTCAACATGCAGGATGGAAGTCTCTCAGCGTACCCCGCGGCGACTCGACCAGGTTCAACCAGCGAGTGGCGGCCGGCGAGGCCAGCCAACGGTGAGTGGGATCACACCGGCAGCCATACCCGCGGACGCTCAGGTCCAGTCCTTGGGATCAACCGGAAGACACTGCCGAAGATCAGCACCCTGCAGTCCCAGCGCCCGACTTGAAAATACAGGAGCCATACCGAGTGCAAGCGGAATTTCAAGCACGACGAGCCGCGCGCTCCTCAAGCTGCACTCAATCATCTGAAATCTGCAATTTCTGAGATCCAAGACCTAAAACCCAAGACCTAAAACCCAGACCTGCTTTTCTACCGGCTATACTGGTTCTTCTTTTTATCCGCGTGCCGCTCGATCCCCAGCTGGATCAGCCGGTCGATCAGATCGGGATACGATAGACCCGACGCCCCCCACAGCTTGGGATACATGCTGATCGCCGTGAAGCCCGGCATGGTATTGATCTCGTTCACGAACAGCTTGCGCGTCTTCGGATCCATCAGGAAATCGACCCGCGCGAGTCCCGTGCAGTCCACTGCCTGGAACGCCCGGATGGCCAGTTCCTGCACCTTCTTGGTCTCGGCCTTGGTGATCTTCGCGGGAATGATCAGCTCGGACCCTTCGTCCAGATACTTCGCCGAGTAGTCGTAGAATTCCTTGACTGGAACGATCTCTCCTGCCACGGAAGCCTGCGGGCGGTCATTTCCCAGCACCGAGCATTCGATCTCGCGTGCCTTGTGTTTCGGGCCGCCCACACCCTGTTCGATCACGATCTTGCGATCGAACTTGGCCGCCTCGTAAATCGCAGGCCCGAGTTCCTTCTTGTTGTGTGCTTTCGAGATCCCCACCGACGATCCGAGATTGGCCGGCTTCACGAACACCGGATACTTGAGTTGCCGGTCCACCCGCCGCTCGGCCTTCTTCGGATCCTCGCCCCAGTCGCCGCGCAGGATCGTGACATGCTTCACGATCGGCAAGCCCGCGGCACGGAACAACGCCTTCATGATGTCCTTGTCCATTCCCGCCGCGGAGCCGAGTACCCCGGCGCCCACGTAGGCAATGTCGGCCAGTTCGAGCAGTCCCTGGATGGTTCCGTCTTCGCCGAACGTTCCGTGCAGCACCGGGAAGATCACGTCGACGTTGATGGCACGATCGGAAGCGCGCCGCGTGAGCGCGCTGGCATCGGTCTGGAATGGGGTAAGCGAACCGGTCGCCCGATGCACCGGCTCGGGCGGCACCAGCACGGCCTCGCCCCGCGCCAGCACCGCCGCCCCGGGAGTCGCATCCGGATCGCCCGCGCGCAGATGCTTCGACTCGTCCGGGGCCTTGCCCTGCAGCAGCCGTTCGGCATCCCCAGCCGTCAGCCAGCGGCCGTCCTTGGTGATCCCGATGGGCACCACGTCATACTTGTTCTTGTCGACCGCGTTGACCACCGACGCCGCCGAGAGCAGCGAGACTTCATGCTCCCCACTGCGCCCGCCGAACAGAACCCCAACCCGCAATTTCGTCATAACCTTTTCAGTGTGGATGCTGTGGCTGCTTCGCGTCAAACTTCTGGAAATACCTCGCTAAATTCCTCAGAAAACCGTGGTGTAACAAATCTGAGGCGTGCACGGATCAATTCGGGCCGCTCTTTTTCTGAACCAGGGCGATTTGGTGCCGGGCGTGACATTCCGTTTGAGGGTCGTAAACCGCGATGCCCGCCAACCGGTCTTTGGAAGCGCGGAATTCCAGCGGCGGCTGGTGCACGCGCGCCGGCAAGCCGGCGAATTTCACCTTGCCCTCATGGTTGGTGTACGCCTCGAGATCCAGTCGCCGGACGCCTGCAAAGCCGTAGGAGATGTGAACTTTCACGTCCGCAGCCGCCACTGGTTTGCCATCGTCGGTCACACTGAGGTCCAGTGAACAAGGTCCTGCTCCGCCATCCATGACGGGCACCGTTTGTGAGGGAGCCGCGGGAGCCGCCCTGCCCTGCTGAGTGGCTGTGTGCCCGGACGGCGAAAGAACGCCGGTGAAGCCGGCAGCCAAAACGATACCCGTCAAAATGGATCCCATTTTCCTCATGAGGAGACCGAAAACAGCATTCCCACACCCCGGAATCGGCAGCACTACAGAATTTTCTTCCCAAAGGCTGAGAGCGACAACTCCACGGCCAGCTCCGCGGTCTGGTTGTGTTCGTCGATGACCGGATTCACCTCGACGATTTCAAAGCTCAGCATGCGTCCGTGATCAGCAATGATTTCCATCGCGAGGTGCGCCTCCCGATAGGTTGCGCCGCCCCACACCGGTGTGCCCACGCCGGGCGCGTCTTCGGGATCGATCCAGTCCATGTCGAGCGAAACGTGGTAGCCGGCGGTTCCGCGGCCCGCCATGCGCAGGGCCTCTTCCATCACGGCGCGCATGCCGCGCTCGTCGATGTCGCGCATGGTAAAGACTTCAACGCCGGCCTTGCGGATGTTTTCTTTTTCGTGGGCGTCCACGTCGCGGATGCCTACCAGCACGCAATTTTCGGAGTGCACTTTCGGAGAGAAGTTAAAGATGTTGCCCAACTCCGCGGGGCCGAGGCCCATGATCGCGGCGAGCGGCATGCCGTGGACGTTGCCGCTGGGAGACGTTTCCGGAGTGTTCATGTCGCTGTGCGCATCGATCCAGATCAATCCGATCTTCTGGTTCTGCCGGCGGTAGAACTCGGCCACTCCCGCAACCGTGCCGGCGGCGACCGAGTGGTCGCCGCCCAGGACCATGGGAACCTTGCCCGCCTCGAGACTCTTCAACACCAGCTCGGCGCTCTTGGTGCAGGTGGCGGTGATCTCCTTGAGGTACTTGGCGTGGGCCGCGCCTTCTTTCTTCTGTTCCGGGATCGCGACGGCGACGTTGCCGTCGTCTTCGACCACGTGGCCGATGGCTTCGAGGCGAGCCTCGAGGCCGGCGACGCGGACGGCGGACGGGCCCATGTCGACGCCGCGGCGCGACTGGCCCAGGTCGAGGGGAACGCCGATGACCCGAATCTGCTTCGGGGTGATGCTGGTGAAGACCGCGTTGGGTGTGGGCGCCATAGGGTTTGTATCGCAGAATTTCTATGGATAGAGCCGGTGCAACGTGCGCGGGAAGGGAATGGTCTCGCGCACGTGCTCGAGTCCGCAGATCCACGCCACCGCCCGCTCAATGCCCATGCCGAAACCCGAGTGCGGCACGCCCCCGAACTTGCGCAGGTCCAGATACCACTTGAAGGCTTCTTCGGGCAGGTTGTGCTCTTGAATGCGCTGCAATAGAAGTTCGTACGAGGCCATGCGCTGCGAGCCGCCGATGATCTCGCCATAGCCTTCGGGCGCGAGCACGTCGACGCACAACGCCAGCTCGGGGCGCTTCGGATCCGGTTCCATGTAGAAGGCCTTTACCTTCGCCGGATAGCGATGGATCATGAGCGGCTTGTCGAACTGCGCCGAGAGATAGGTTTCGTCGGGGGATCCCAGGTCGCCGCCCCACTCGAACCGGTTTTCGAGCGCACCCTTGGCGAAGCCTTCCTGCAACCGCTCGACCGCTTCGTCGTAGGTGATGCGCGGAAAGGGCGCTTCGATTTTCTCGAGCTTCGTGACATCGCGGCCGATGGTCTCGAGGTCCGCGCGGCGCTTCTCGAGGCAACGCTTCACGATGAAGGTGATCAGGCCTTCGCCCAGTTCCATGAGGTCGTCGAGGTTGGCGTAGGCGACCTCGGGCTCGACCATCCAGAACTCGGTCAGGTGACGGCGGGTTTTCGATTTCTCGGCGCGGAAGGTTGGACCGAACGAGTACACCTTGCCCAGCGCCATCGCGGTGGCTTCGATGTAGAGCTGGCCGGACTGCGTGAGGTAGGCCTGCTCGTCGAAGTAGTCGACCGGGAATAGCGTGCTGGTGCCTTCGCACGCCGCGGGCGTGAGGATTGGCGGATCGGTGAGCGTGAAGCCGGAATTGTCGAAGAAGTCGCGCGCGGCTTTCACGATCTCGGCACGCACACGGAGAATGGACGCCTGCCGCGGCGATCGGATCCAGAGGTGGCGGTGTTCCATCAGGAAGTCGACGCCGTGTTCCTTGGGCGTGATGGGATAGGGGTCGGACTCGGAGACCTTCTGCAGGACCTGGACGGTCGAGACGTCGAGTTCGTATCCGCCGGGAGCGCGCTTGTCGGCGCGCACCTTGCCTTCGACGATGACGCTCGACTCCTGCGTGAGCCCCTTCAGCGCGTCGAAGGTCTCCGGGGTAACCGCGTTCTTGGGGACCACCCCCTGGATTTGGCCGCTGCCGTCGCGAAAAATCGGGAACAGAAGTTTCCCACTCTCGCGCAGGTTGTAGAGCCAGCCGCGGATGGTGACCGACTGGCCGTCGTAGTTGCCGATTTTTGCAATGGTGGCTACGGGAGAAGACATGATATTTGGATGAGTCTAATCATAATTGGGTGATTTGGTCAGTTGGGTCATCGCAGTCCGCTGGCCATCCTAAACTACTCGATTCCCAAATTGCCCAATTGCGCGATGTCTAAGCTGTTTCCAATTTGCCGAACGCCGGGCCGATCTTTTCGAGCGGATTCACCTTCTCGTCGCTCTCGATTTCCAGAAGCAGGGGCGGGGTCTGGGGCGCGGTGCGCAGCAAGTCCATCGCCTCCTTCCAGTTGATCGAGCCCTGCCCGGGCCACAGGTGCGTGTCTTTGTCCTTGGCGTTGTCGTGGATGTGGGTGGAGCACACATGCGGCTTCAGGATCTCAAACGCCTCCGCCACGTTCGACATGATGTGCGCGTGGCCGATGTCGAAGCACACGCCTACGTCCTCAAAGTGGGCGGCATGAATGAACTCGACCAGTTTGTCGGGAGTCGAAAGATCGTTCGGAATGTTTTCGAGCAGGATGCGCACGCCCAGCGGCTTGGCAAAGGCGCGCAGGTGTTCCACCGAGGTCATGGCGGCTTCGAACTTGCGCTCGTCGAAGGATTCGTTGCCCGTGCCGAGGTGCTGGACCAGGAAGCGGAACGGGATCTGCTCGGCGATTTCGAGGGCGCGCTTGATCTCATCCATGGCCTCGATGCGTCCGGCGCGATCGGTGGAGGCCACGTTGACCGGAGGCGCGCCCGCGCGGCCGAATTCGTAGTCGGCATACAAAGGCGAGTGCACGGAATTCAGCGGGATGCCGCTCGAGCGGAACCAGTCGGCGATCTCGCGGACGTGCTGCTTGCGGTTGGCGTAGTCCAGATGCTGGCGGGCGGCGAAGATCTCGATCGTCTGCGCGCCGCTGTTCTTGAGGCCGTCCAGCAAGCCGGGGTGCAGCCGCTCTTTTACGTACAGGTATGTCGAGACTGCTTTTTGCATCGAGGTTCTCTCTTCAGGCATTGCTTACAAGAAACTTCTAACCGCAAAGGTCCGAAAGAACGCGGAGAAAAATTCAAACCTGCCAGGCGCTCCTGCGACAGTGCCTCAAGGCGCGATTTATTGCGTGCCCCAAACGGCACGCATAAAGACATGCCCTGACACGAATCTTTCCTCTTTCGGCTACCTGCTAACAGATGCAAGCTTAACGTTCTCGACGCCATGCCGAGCGGTCCGCCCCCGTACGGGAGGCAACCTGCTAAAAGCCTACCGCTTTCCCGTTGTTTCTGCCGTCGCTGGCTCCCAGGCGCTCGCCGGTCTTGGGATCGACTTCGATGCATTCGCCGTCACCCCAGAAATGATGCATCTTCATCGTATGGCCTTTGGAGCGCAGGAGGGCGAGGGTGTCGACCGAGAGGCGGTCTTCGGCCTGGATTTCGTCGGGCAGCCACTGGTGATGGAAGCGCGGGGCGTTCACGGCTTCCTGGATATCCAGCCCGTAGTCCACCACTCCCATCAGAAGGTTCGCGACCGTGGTGACGATGGTCGGCCCGCCCCGCGAACCCAGCACCAGAAACAGTTTGCCGTCTTTTAGAACGATCGTCGGGGTCATTGCCGAGAGCGGACGTTTGCCCGGTCCGATCGCGTTGGCCGGTCCCTGGATCAATCCGTACGCGTTGGGCACGCCTTGCTTGGAGGCGAAGTCGTCCATCTCGTCGTTGAGCAAAAAGCCGAGCCCTTCCGCTGTGACCCGTGATCCAAGAGTGTCGTTCAGCGTGGTGGTGACGGCCACGGCGTTGCCCGCCGGATCGACCACGGAATAGTGTGTGGTGTTCTGCGGTTCACGCGCAGGGCTGATCGGTTGCGGGTGCGACTCAGCGTAGCGCTCCAGTTCGTTGAACACTTCGGGACGGTGCAGTTCGGTGCTGACGCTGGCACGCTGCAGGTCGATCGACTCCCGCCAGCCCGCCGCATATTTCTTGTCGATCAACTGCGCCACGGGAATCTTCGCGAAGTCGGGGTCACCCAGGAACTCTGCGCGATCGAAGAAGGCGCGGCGGAAAGCTTCGACGGTCAAGTGAATAGACAACGCGGAGCGGTTCCCGGACTTGGCGAGGTCGTAGCCTTCAAGGATGTTGAGGATTTCGACCAGCGCAATCCCGCCCGACGACGGCGGGGGCGCGCTGATTACGTCGTAGTCGCGGTAGGTTCCGCGGATCGGCTCGCGTTCTTTGACTTCATACTGCGCCAGATCGTCGGCAGTGATCAGTCCGCCACCTTTGTGAACGACGGCTGCGAGTTCCTGCGCCAGGGCGCCGTGATAGAACTCGTCGGGATTTTTCGCGATACGCTCCAGCGTGCGCGCCAGTTCAGGCTGGCGGAGGACTTCTCCCGCCTTGTAATAGTTCCCGTCGCGCTGGAAGATGCGCTTCGATTCTGGGAATTTGGTGAGATCGCCGTCGCGCAGGTCCTCGGCGTCTTCCCAGGCCAGGGCGTAACCGTCGCGTGCCAGCTTGATGGCAGGAGCCATGACCTGGGCCAGCGGCAGCTTACCGTATTTTTTCTGTGCGTAGGCGAGGCCGGCGACCGAGCCCGGCACTCCGATCGCCTGGTAGCCAACCAGGCTGGCGTTTTCGATCACGTTGCCCCGGGCGTCGAGGTACATGTTGGCGGTCGCGGCCGCGGGCGCCTTTTCCCGGTAATCGATGAAGTGAGCGCTGCCGTCGGCGGTGCGAATCAGCATGAAGCCGCCGCCGCCGAGGTTGCCGGCCTGGGGATGGACCACGGCGAGCGCGAAGCCGGTGGCGACGGCCGCGTCCACGGCGTTGCCTCCGGCCTGCATCGTCTCGACTCCAGCCTGGGATGCGAGCGGGTGTATGCTGGCGACCATCGCGTGGTCGGCGTGCACGGGGCGCATGGGAGCGGCCAGCGCGGCACCCGCGAGCGAAGCTGCAAGCAGCAGCGCAGTGAACAGGTTACGGTGGGATCGCATGATTGGGGCGAACTTCTGAGGCTAGACCAGGGGGCGAGGGGGAGTCAAATGGTGGTGCCGGCCCGAGCCGGCCCGACGGATCGATTCCCGAATGCTTGTGAAACAAAAACGGACCGACACCGGTGTGCCGGTCCGCGGTTGTGAAACTACGGTTGTTGCTGGGTTAGGCGTTCACGACTTTTTTCTTGTCGACTCTCATCCTCTCCTCCCTGACCCGCTCCAGTTGATCGGTGTCGGGCGCCAGCGCGTGGAAACATAAGCGGGCTTTTTGCGAAAGCTCGCCCAGTTCCCGTCCAATCCCGCGGCCCTGGAATTCGTCCCTGGCGAAGCGCTCCAAGGCTTCTCCAAACACCTCGCAAGCGGTCGCCGCGGACGGGTCCTCGGCTCGACTCGAGGCGCCGGGTACCTCGGGCGGGATGATGAGGCCGCGCGTGTAGAGCAGACCAAGCGCATAAAAGAACTGGGCCGTGGCCGCCAGATGCGCTTGTTCTTTCACCTCGCGGTTGTCATGCTCCAGCGCGGGCGCCAGCGTCCGCAGAGCCTTGCCGCAACGGAGCAATTCCGCACGCAGAAACTCCAGGAATTCTGGAGGGAGATAGTTCCCCGCCGTTTTGCCATAGCCCGAGATGAAGTTCTCCGGCGAAAGGTACTCGGACGAGACAAATCCCGGAAACCCTACGGGAGAAATTCCATGGGTCATCTCAGGTGAAATGGACATCGAAGGCATTGGGAAGCTGGGCCGGGGAAAGACACCTGCGTAGTACGGGTTCGTCTCAAAACCAGGGTACGCATTTCGGTACGTGGCATGGTAAGGGGCGGGGTCAAACCATGGAAACGGTGGATACCCCCTGTGGGCCATCCCGATGTCGATTGGGTTAACAGATTGCCAAGGTTGAACGGGCGTCGAGAAATACGGATGCATCCGCTGCTCCTTTTTGGCTGGAGGATTTTTTTGGCTTACTGCGCGGCGAAAAACGCTCTTCGCGGTAAGGCTTTTGTGTCTGTTGGATTGTGCCTTCGGGACTTCGATGATCGTCAGACGAGCATCGTCAGTCGAGGTATCGGGAATTTCTCAGCTCGGGAAATTCCGCAAACACAGGCAATCACGGAATCATCGGCACGCCACGATGTTGCAATGAGCGCCGGAAATCAACGGTTTGAGTTTCCACACCGAAACGTGATCTGCCGGGACCCAGAGAAGCATCCCGAGCTACCGAATCGCGCGATGTGGCGTTCGTGGTTAACGGGATTTTACGCGGGTCACGATTGCTGACAATCGGGTAATGGCCGTATTTTGATGGTGGTCGGTGAGAAATCTTTCCCGCTCCCCACGCATCCTGCCCGGACGTTTTTCCTGATGCTGCGGGCTGAGTGGCCAAATGAACATGAGGTAGCGGCTAACCAGGTGGAGCGCTGCGAACCGCCGTTTCGCCGGTACCTTCACGCCTGCATTCCCGGCTCCAACGTGTCCCGCGCGAGGACATTCTGCGAGGAGACCATTGGCGTCAGGCCCAAGCAGGAATAGGCCGGAGGCGTGGTCTAGCAATGCGGCGGCGCCGAAGTGTGCGGACTCACCAGCCTCAGACCGCCGCCAGCTTCTTCTCCATATCCTCGAGTGAGATGTTTTTGGTCTCGGGATAGACGAACAGCACCACGAAGAACTGTAGAACCATCATGGCCGCGAAGAATACGAACGGGGCGGCCTTCCACGAGGCCGCGACGATGGGGAACAGAAAGGAGATCAGGGCGTTCATGATCCAGTGTGTGCCACTGCCCAGGCTCTGGCCCTTGGCGCGCACCGCGGTGGGAAAGACCTCGCTGATATAGACCCAGATTACCGATCCCTGCGAAAAGGCGAAGGCGGCGATGAATCCGATCAGCAGCCAGACCAGCCAGCCTTCGTGTTGACCGGTGCGGAAGACGAGGGCGACGCCCGCCAGGCATGCGGCGGTGCCGACCGAGCCGATGAGCATCAGGGTGCGGCGGCCGACCTTGTCGATGATCGACATGGCCAGCATGGTGAAGACCAGGTTGGTGGCGCCGATGGCCACGGCCTGTAAATCAGATGAGACCTTGCTGAATCCGGCACTCGCAAAAATGTCGTTCAGGTAGTAGAGGATGGCGTTGATCCCGGCGAGCTGGTTGAACATGGCGATTGAAACCGCCAGGAAAATTGGGAAGCGGTTGCGGGCGGAGAACAGGCGCTCCTGTCCGTGCTGTTGTTCAAGTTGCAGGGCGGCGCTCATGGCGTGGAGTTCGGCGTCGATGTTTTCTTCGCCGATCTGTTCGAGCACGCCGCGGGCTTCGGCGGTGCGGCCCTGGCGGGCGAGCCAGCGCGGGCTGCGCGGAATCCGGAACAGCATCAGAAAGAAGAACGCGGCCGGGACTGCCGAGACCCCCAGCTTCCAGCGCCATTCGGCTTCTCCGAAGTGCCCGAGTCCGACCAGGTAGTTGGAGAGGTAGGCGACCAGGATTCCGGCGACCACATTGAATTGAAAGAAACCCACCAGCCGGCCGCGCCATTTTGCTGGGGCAATCTCGGCGATGTACATGGGGCCGAGAACCGAGGAGCCGCCGATCGCGAGGCCTCCGATGAAGCGGGCGAAAACCAGTACGTACCAGTCGGGGGCGAACGCGCAACCCAGCGCGGAGGCCAGATAGAGGATCGCGAGGACGCGGAGGCTGTCGCGTCGTCCCCAGCGGTCGCCCGGAATCCCAGCGAGCAAGGCGCCCAGGACCGTTCCCCATAATGCGATGGAGACCGTTAAGCCTTTGCCGGCGGGCGTCAAGTTGAAATGGCGGGTGAGGTCGGCGGTGGCGCCGGCGATCACGGCTGTGTCGAAGCCGAACAGCAGGCCGCCGAGGGCGGCGACCCCGGTGCTTTTTACGAGCGTGGAGTTGAGCGCCATTTGTCCTCTCCGGCGAGCGGAGCCGCGATCGCGGCGTTAGGATTTCGGTAAACGTGCTCGGCCAGCACCATTGCGCCCAGCACGCCCGCGCGCTTGCCCAGCTGGGGCGGCACGACGTACTGGTCGATTTCTTCGAGCAGGGCGGGGACCTGGATGTATCCGTTGAGCAATTGGATGAGTTGCTGGCGCAGCACGGGAAAAAGCTCGGAACGCTGCATGACGCCACCTCCGAGGATGATGCGTTCGGGAGAAAGCGTGCACACCCAGGTGGCGAGGCCCAAGGCGAGGTAACGGGCTTCGAGCTTCCAGCCCGGATGATCCATGGGAAGCTCGTCTCCGGGTTTTCCCCAACGGGCGAGCATCGCGGGGCCCGAGGCGAGACCTTCGAGGCAATCGCCGTGATAGGGACATCCGCCCGGGTAGGGATCCATGGCGAGATCGTGGGGGATGCGAATGTGACCCATCTCGGGATGGAGCAGGCCGTGAATAACTTCTCCGTTCACGATGGCGCCGCCGCCGATGCCGGTACCGACGGTCAGATAGATGAAGTTGGCGACCCCGCGTCCGGAGCCCCAGCGGGCTTCGCCGGCGGCGGCGGCGTTGACGTCGGTGTCGAAGCCGACGGGAACATCGAGCGCGAGGGCGACCTTGCCGGCGAGATCGAAATTCTGCCATCCGGGTTTCGGCGTGGAAGTGACGAAGCCGAAGGTGGGCGACTCGGCGCGCAGATCGATGGGGCCGAAGGCGCCGATACCCACGGCGCTGAGGCGCGTGCCGGCGCGCTCGCGCAGGAAAGCGACCACACGGTTGAGGGTGGCTTCCGCGGAGGTGGTGGGGATGGAGGTGAGCTCCAGGTCGTCGGGCCCGGTGCCGACGCCGCATACGAATTTGGTTCCCCCCGCCTCAATACAGCCGAAGATGCTCAAGCCTGCCTCGTGCGGACCAGTGTGTAACGGGCGTTCCGCCCAGCGAAAGAAGGTACCACTGGCAGACTGCGCCGGTCGAGGGCCAACTGCTAGCGCTTGCGGGTGCGTTTGGGGGCGGTGCGGCCTGCGGCAGGCTTGACGCGGGTCTTCGGCCGGGGCTTGGTGCGCGTCTGAGACCTGCGGCTGGCCGGCTTCTTGGGGGCCTTGGCGGCGACCATCTCGTAGGATTGGCGGATCATGTCCTGCAATTCTTCGTCGGGCAGCGCGTCGAGCCGGTCGAGCATGACCCATTGGTAGCGGCCGACGTAGGGTGCGGGATGAATGTGCTCGCGCTCGATCAGCTCGGCGAAGGTCTCGGGTGTGCACTTGAAGCAGAGACGTGGATTGTCGAGGCCGAGCATGACGAAAATCCGGCTCGCGATCTTGAAGCAGAGTTCGTCACCCCATTGCAGGGTCTCGGTCGCGCGGGGGAACGCCAGGCAGTACTCGCGGAGGGCGTCGATTTTCATCGTGCTGGTTTCATGGTCGATGGCAAATTGAGATGAGGCGACTGCCGGTTCCCCGACCGGAATCGGCAGTCGATATTGTGCGCGCCTCCCTGTTTCGAAGACAAGCCTATGGCGATGTCGAGACCGTCGGCTGAACGTTCCGGATGACGGTCGCCTTGCTATACGCCAGGTGGAAGCCGAGCCGGATGCAGTTCCGCTCGGACGTGGTGCCGCCCCGGGTTACCACGACCACGAACTCGCATCCGGCGTCCGTGGCGGCTCTCATGCGGGCGCACAGCAGAGCGGTCTGGATTCCGCGGCCTCGAAATTCCGGCAGCGTACCCGCGCCGAACAGAGCAAATACCCGATGCTGGGGAATGACCAGCCCGGCAGCGGCGGCCACCGGCGTGCCGTTCACGCAGGCCACGAACGTCCGCGCATTCTTGAATTGAAACAGCGGCGTCATCAGCCCGTCGAAGCCCTCGGGCACGTCGCCCCTTTCGAAGAAGCTGCGCGAGACGATTTGGGCGAACTGCGCGGCCTCTTCCGGCTTGCCGGGACGGAACTCGACGTCGGGAGGAGCCTGGATCGCTTCGACCGTGTCGAGCGCCCGATACAGGACGTTGTTCAGCTCTGCGATGCCGTAGCCCCGCGCCTTCACCAGGTCGATCAGGCTCAGGTCATGGAGCGGACAAATATCGAGCTGGGCGGGAGCGTTCCTCGCGCGGTAGAAAGCTTCGAGGCGGTCGAGGTCGGCCTCGGTCATGGGAATGTCCAAGCCACTCCCGGTGGCGCGTCCGATGGGTGAGTTTAGACCGGCGAAGATCATGTGCCCGCCACAGAACTCTTCGACGGCCGCGCCGATATCCGGACGAATTTGCTGATACAGCCGGGCGTACTCCACCTGTGGCATCTCCTCGGCTGACTCCAGGCGGCGAGCGAATGCCTTGTCCACGAAGTGCATGGCAAGAATCCTTTCTGGTCTGGTTGCTGGGGTGGAACTGCGGGCTGAAGCGGGATCGCGCACACTTCGGGGCGCAATTCTTGCTTCAGAAGACAACCAGCAGATTTAGAGGACGGCAGTCATAGGCAGGGACAGAAGCTTACCACAGATGTCTGAATTCCGGTTCCTATCCTGAAAAGGACGCGGGAACGTGCGTCGGTGCGCGGGGAAAAGCAAAATCTCAGGCGCTGCGGCGCGAGGTATTTGCGACCGCCTTTCTCGCCATCCCGTGCACTCGTGCCCTTCCCCTGGTTGCCGGCTGGAGGACTCTTTCCGAAGCCGGCTAGACCTGCTCCCTGGCCTCCCCCAGGGTCACGGTCAGGTTAATTTTCTGCTTCGCGCGATAGACGGTAACTTTCACGGTGTCGCCGGCGCGGTGGGCATTCATGACCTGGGCCAGATCCTGTTGATCCTGGATGTTTTCGCCGTCGATGGCGACGATCAGGTCGCCGCCCAGCATGATCGGGATGTTGCCGAGGTAGGCTCGCTCGGTGCCTCCGCGCAGGCCGGCGTGCTCGGCCGCGCCGCCAGCAGTGACCTTGACGATCAGCAGTCCGAAGTCGACCGGCAGACCGATCTGGTCCGCGAGTTCGGGACCGATCGGGATCGTCTGCACTCCCAGCGCGGGACGGCGCACGCGCCCGAGCGTGACCAGGTCGTTGAGCACGGCTTTGGCGGTGTTGATGGGGATGGCAAAGCCGATGCCGGCGTTCTGGCCGACGCTGGAGAGGATCATGGTGTTGATGCCGATGACCTCGCCGTGCCCGTTCATCAGCGGGCCGCCGGAATTGCCCGGGTTGATGGCGGCATCGGTCTGGATGGCTTCGTCGATGGTCGCGCCGTTCGGCTCCTTCACAGGCCGGATCGAGCTGACGATTCCGCGCGTCATGGTACCGGCCAGGCCGAAAGGATTGCCGATCGCATACACCTTCTGTCCGACCTGCAGGTTGCGCGAATCGCCCAGAACCGACGGCGTGAGATTAGGCGCCTGGATCTGGATGACGGCCAGGTCGTGGGCCGGGTCTGAGCCGACCACGGTGGCCCTAAACTTCTTGCGATTGTGCATCGTGACTTCGACCTGGCGGGCGTCGGCGATCACATGGTAGTTGGTGAGGATGTGGCCTTCCTTGTCGATCACGAAGCCCGAGCCCTGGCCCTCCTGCGGGACGAGGCCGTAAAAAAAGTCGAAGGCCACAGCCTTCGACGTGATGTTCACCACCGAAGGGATGTTCTTGCGGTAGACGAGGATGTTGTTCTGCTCGTCCGCGTCGAGCGGCTCGCCCGCCGAGGCCTCAGTGATTTCCACCTTGTTCGGATGGCTGATCCAGTTCGCCTGGCGCAGCGGGGACGACTTCCGAGTCGTGAAATAAAAGAACGCTGCCGCCAGCAGGATTGCCAGTGCAACCGGACGCAAAAGCTTCATACAGATTCCCTTCGCCGAGAGGCAGGTCAGACTTTGGGCCAACCACCCATTTTAATCAAGGAACAGCCATCCGGACACCTGCCGAGGAGTGGATGAGCGGTTGTCTCCATGGTGATACGGAGGATCGACCGGTCTGGTTCGCGGGATCGGCCAGCGGGTGGCAAGGGAAGAAGTTAACGTGGTGGGGGACCCAATGTCTGAGCTTCGGCCTCGGCCCGCAGACGCTCATAAATGTTTCGAACCTGCCGGGTGGTGGCATCGAGCGAGCCGGAATTGTCGATCACGTAGTCGGCCGCCTTGATCTTCTCTTCGTCGGGTAACTGCGCGGCCATCCTGCGGACGACTTCGCGGCGCGCGGCTTCGGGATCGATCTTGAGGCGCTCCGCCAGGCGCTGGACCCGCTGTTCCTCGCGGCAGGTGACGACCAGGATCCGGTCGAAGCGGTTCTTGGCGCCGGCCTCCAGAATCAGGGCCGCTTCCACGATGGTGATGGCCTGCGGGTCCCGCCGACCGGTTTCCGCCATCCATTCATCCTGGCGGCAAATTACGGCCGGATGCACGATGCGGTTCAGTTCGCTGACCCGCGACGAGCCGCGCCCGCCCGGATTGCCGAACGCGGCCTCGGCCAGCCGCGGACGGTTCACGCTGCCGTCGGGATTCAGAATCGCGGCTCCGAATTGCCGGACGACTTCGTTGTAGACGCCTTGCCCGGGTTGCATCAACTGGTGGGCGATCTGGTCGGCCTGGATGAGATGCGCTCCCAACGCCGCGAACATTTCGCCTACCACCGACTTGCCGCTGGCGATCCCACCGGTCAGCCCGACTTTCAGCAATTGGTCACCTTCTCCCGCGGGTCGCGGAAAATGTCATTCACGCCCAGAGGCACGGAGTCACCGAGACCGGCGAAACGCGACGAAAATCGGGCTCGGGGGCGCAGTTTCTCATCCCGGCCATGTTGTTCGGAAAGCGCAAGAATAGCTTGGCCGGTCTCTGTGCCTCGGTGGCTCGGGGGTGAAACGGTGTCAGCCGACCGGAACCGCCGAGGCTCGTCGCAGCCTCGCGGCCCTCACTGTATTGGCCATCAGCATGGCAATCGTCAGAGGCCCCACCCCTCCGGGCACGGGTGTGATCGCTCCAGCGACTTGCGCAACTTCGGGATGCACATCCCCGACCAGGGTGGACCCGTTCTTCGCAAACCTCTGTTCACGCTTTTGGTTTCCCTGGAAGAAGCGTTCGAACTCGGTGCGATCCGTGACTTTGTTCATGCCGACGTCAATCACCGTCGCTCCCGGCTTCACGAAGTCGCGCGTAACCATGCCCGCTCGCCCGATGGCGGCGACCAGAATATCGGCCCGCCGGCAGACGCCCGGCAGGTCGGGCGTTTTCGAGTGGCAGACCGTAACCGTGGCGTTCGCGTTGAGCAGCAGCATCGCCATAGGTTTGCCCACGATATCGCTGCGCCCGACCACAACCGCCTCGCGCCCTGCCACTCGAACGTCGGACCGCCGCAGCATTTCCATCACGCCGCCCGGGGTGCAGGGCACCAGTCCGGGGCGCTGCGTGGATAGGTATCCGACATTGATCGGGTGGAAGCCATCCACGTCTTTGGCAGGATCGACCGCCTCCAGGATTTTTTTCGCGTCGAGGTGCAGAGGCAAAGGCAACTGCATCAGGATGCCGTCGATCTCATCCCGTCGGTTCAGATCCTCGACCAGCGCGAGTAGTTCCCCGGTCGTCGAGGTATCCGGAGGCGTGTGCTTCTCGCTATAGATTCCGACCTCTTCCGAACTCTTCACTTTGCCGCGTACATAAATCTCCGAAGCGGGGTTGTGCCCCACCAGCACCACCGCGAGTCCGGGGCGCATGCCCGCTGCCGCGAGCGACTTCACCTCGGCGGCGACTTCGGTCCGGATCTCGCCGGCGATCTTGTTCCCATCCAGAATCATGGCCGCCATCTGTTCCCTCGTTGCAACCGTTCGAGAACCTTCATTCTAGAACTGCGGGGGCTTTTTCACCATGGAGACACCGAGGCACGGACAAGGATCGGGTCGACACGCTGAATCGAGCCGTCACGATTCGTCATCGAAAATCAGGATGAAGCATCTGAAAAAACTCGAAGAGGCAGTATCGACCTGGGCGAACATATCGGTTCACGCGCATCGTTTTGGCGGGAGGGAATTCCGCTTCGGGAGTGCCGAAGTCGGTCACGTGCATATCGGCGGGGTGGTGGACATTCCCTTCCCGCGCCCGCTGCGCGACGCGCTCCTGGCCGCAGGTCTTGCGGAAGGCCACCGCTGGGTTCCCAACTCGGGCTGGACCACCTTTCAGGTGCGGGGCGAGAACGACCTGAAGCACGCCCTGTGGCTCCTGCGGCTGTCCTACCTGCGTTACGCGCTGAAAGCCTCAGCCGATCCACGCAGCGTGTTTGAGCAAGAGACCGAAGCACTCCACCTGAGTCCGGAATTCCGCTCGCTGCTCGAGCCCTTCGTGCCGAGAACCACCGAGCGCGTTCCGACTGAGCCGGTGCGAGCATAGCTCCGAAAGCGCAGCTCAAAGAGGAGTCCATGACCCACGTGTGCGTGACTTGTGGAACACAATTTCCTCCCGCCGACCACCCGCCGCAACGCTGTCCTATCTGTGAGGACGAGCGGCAATTTGTGGGTTTGCAGGGACAGCAGTGGACCACACTGGAGCAATTACAGCGGACCCATCGCAACACGTTGTATCAGGAAGGCGAGGGGATCTGGGGCATCACGACCACTCCCGCCTTTGGAATTGGGCAGCGGGCGCTGCTCATACGAACGGAAAAAGGAAATTTTCTGTGGGATTGCGTCAGCCTGGTCGGTCCGGACACGGTCGCGCTCATCGGCGCGCTGGGCGGAATTTCGGCCATCGCGATCTCCCATCCGCACTATTACACCTCCATGGTGGAGTGGAGCCGCGCGTTCGGCGGCGTCCCCATTTACCTGCATGAAAGCGATCGGGAATGGGTGCAGCGCCCTGATGCCAGCATTACGTTCTGGCAAGGAGACACCTATTCACCGGAGCGCGGTCTGACGCTGATTTGTGTGGGCGGACATTTTCCCGGCTTCCAGGTCTTGCATTCGGCTCCAGCTGAAAACGGGCAAGGAGCTCTGTTCACTGGAGACCAGCCGCAAGTCTGTCCGGACCGGCGATGGGTCAGCTTCATGTACAGCTATCCGAACTTTGTTCCTCTCAACGCAGCCGGCCTGCGCCGGATCGTTGCAGCGCTCGAGCCGTTTGCGTTTAGCAAGTTGTATGGCGCGTGGCCCAATTTTGTGGTGCAAGAGAATGCAAAAGAGGTGGTTCACCGGTCGGCCGAACGGTATTTGCGAGCGCTGGTAACGTAAGCGTCAGTGAACAACCGAAGCGACGCGCTTTCGCGATTCAGGCCGTCGCTCAAGAGCGGAGAAACGTCCGGGACGGGGTGGGTGTACCACCAACCGAGCCTTGAGCGTTGGATCTGGTTGGTCGTTGACCAAGACCTCCTTCCTGCTCCCGATCGAGCCGGTCCGAATGCACCACGTGGTCAGCCTAGGTCCCAGTCTGGGTTCCAGTCGGTGCCGACTGCCTGACTTCCGACCGGGCCGGTTTCAGGAGGGGAACATCGGGGTCCGCAGCGCGCCGCACGCCCAGCAAACCTGCCGTCTGGGCCCTCTTTCAGGCGGATTCTTCGTCCTCAAACAGCACGACCGCTGGCCGGATTCGTATATCGCAACTCCGAATGAAAAAGAAATGATTCTCGCCGCACAGCAGTGCGGTGACCGATGCGCCATCTTTCCTCTCTCCCGCATCTACAAGGTCAAACGACAGGCACATTTTGCTGCGGAACACCGTCAGAATTTCACTGGCGCAAAAGGGACATTTCAGGGCGGGCTTGCAAATAAAGGTCGGCATTCTGGCTCCAAGTACAGCCTGTCACTTGGAGGCGCATTCGCCGGCCTCAATGACGCGGTTATAGGCGGGAATTTCCCGCCATGGCAGCAGTGTAGCACCGGGACGGTTCGGGCCCTTGAGGACGAATGGATGCGCTCGAGAACATCCATTGACTGCACACAAATTCACGCCCACCCCTGCGCCCGACCGTCGTATAATCTCGCGATCATGATTCCGCCGGACTTGCTCGAGATTCTGGTCTGCCCGGCTTGCAAGAAGCCGCTGGTTCTCAAAGTGAACCCCGAGGCTCTGAAATGCGACACCTGCCGCCGGGTCTACCCGGTTCGGGATAACATTCCTGTTCTGTTGGTGGACGAAGCCACCCTCGATCCCTCCTAAGCTTCGGCCCGTCCTCGAAGGCGACCCTGCGGTGAAATACGCCCCCGGTTCTTTCTCTTGCAGGGGTTTTGGCGCGTTCCGAACGGAAAAACGCCGCTTTTCGTTCCCAGAACGACACCTTGTGTCATTACCCTCGCGGTACTTTTGGCACCCCGACGCAGGTTACCCCGTCCGGGGTTGCCCGCAACTCTTTATTCCCACACGGGTTAAAGAAACCAAACGGCGTTCTGGATCGTATATAGGAACAGAGGCTGATTGCGGCATCGAAATTGCATGCAACATTTCAGTCAGCCGCTGAGTCTAATGGGTCAAGAGCATCGAAAGTCAGGTCGGAGGTGAGGACGGCCATGAAAGAACGATTCACAAACATGGAACTGGCGTCTCTGCGGAGCGATCTCCTGCAAGGTGGGATGATCGATTCCCGCGAGGCGGCCGAGTTGCTGCAGGTTTTCCTGATGGGCCGTGGATACGGAGTTTCTCCGCAAGCGGCTCTGGATGCTGCCGGTCGGGTCGAAATGGCCGGCTGCTCTCTGCCAGTGCTCCAGCACGAACTGGAGAACCTGGCATTGGTCATGTAATTTCTGCTTTGAAGAGCGGTGACTCTTCAAACCGGCCCCGCAAGCGGTGACAATTCGGAACTTTGACAGAATCTGACCGGACCTCGGAACTCAGTCGTTCCGGTCGGCGAAAACAAGGGAAGACGAGCCGGGCCAACCAGCCCGGCTTGGCTGCTTTTGGGCTGCGAGCCACGAGCTCGAAACGTCAGCCGGTTGACAGCTTCCTTCAGAACGCCTCCGCCCAAGTTCAAGCACAGGTTGCCGTTCCGGCAATCCCGATCCTCCAATTGACAGCCGCCGATGGTCGGGCGCACCATTCGGTCCGCTGGAGGAGGTGCTCGTGACCGGAATCAGGCGAATCGTGAAAAAGACTGCTCCGACAGCGGGTCGTCCGCATATGCCCGGGTACGGCGTCCCCCGCAGCCGCAAGGGACTGCTTCCCTGGAAGTGGGCTGAGCGCAGGTTGGCCCGCTCGCACAACTACTGGCTGATCACCAGCCGCCCGGACGGCACACCGCACGCGATGCCGGTCTGGGGCGTCTGGGTCGACTCGATCTTTTGCTTCAGCACCGGCCGCCAATCCCGCAAGGCGAAGAACCTGGCGGCGAATCCGAACTGCGTGGTTTGTAATGAAGAAGCGAACCAGGCAGTGATCGTCGAAGGCAGCGCGGCCGAACTCGCCGATCCGGCTCGGATTGGGGAACTGGGCCGGGCTTACCACCGCAAATACAAGCCCTGGAAGCTGGATCCGAATCTCGGGCCGATTTTCGTGGTGCGCCCGCGGGCGGTGTTTGCGATGTACGAGAAGAAGTTTGCGAGCGCGGCGACGCGATGGGAGTTCTGAGGGCCCGCTTTTAGCCGCCAGCGATAGGCCATTCGCTCCAGGCCTCGAGAGTTTGGTGGGTGGTTCGGACGCTGCCGCCTGAAGGTTGGAGGCTAGAGCGCAGAGCTGTTTCTCACTCGTACCGCAAACTCTCCACCGGATCGAGTTGCGCAGCTCGGGTCGCCGGCAGGGTCCCGAAGATCACTCCCACCAGAGACGACACCACGATGGCGATGATGGCGGACAATCCGGAAATGGGGATTCGGTAAGCCGTCAGGAACCGGACCGAGAAAGGAATCGCCAGCCCGATGACGATTCCGATGACGCCGCCCACCAGTGAAATCGACACGGCTTCGGCGAGGAACTGGATGCGGATCTCGCGATTGGTTGCGCCGATCGCCTTCCGGATGCCGATCTCGCGAATGCGCGAGCTGACGGTCGCCAGCATGATGTTCATGATGCCGATGCCGCTCACCAGCAGCGTGACCGCGGCGATCAGGAGCAGTCCGATGGTCAGGGCATTGGCAATCTTGTCCCAGACCGAGAGCAGCTGGGTCAGGTTGCTGACGGTGTAGACCGATTCGGGGCGGTGCCGCGACCGGATGACGCGCTCGATCTGTGCGGTCGCAGGTATGACGTCGTCGGGACTGGCCACCGTGAAGAAAATCTGTTTTACGGCCGCGTTCTCGGTGAAATAGCGGCTCACGGTAAAGGGAATCAGCATGGTGTAGTCCTGCACTTCGGACTGGCCGAAGGTGTCGACGCCCTCCTTGAACGTTCCAATCACGGTGAACGGCAAGCCGCTCAGCTTGATGACCTTGCCCACAGCGGCGTCGACCGAGCCATAGAGTTCCTCGGCCATCTTCTCGGTCAGCACGCCGACCTTGTTGCGCGACTGTGCATCGCCAGCGTCGAAGAAGCGCCCCGACAGTACCACCAGGTTGCGGACGCGGGCGTATTCCGGGGAGGCGCCCATCACCGTGATGTCTTTCTCCCGTCCCGAACCGGCGGCGACACGTTCGCTCAGAACGACCAGCGGCGAGGCGTCGGTGATGGTGGGCACCTGCTCCTGGGCCGCGCGCATGTCGTCCGCGGTCAAGGGATCGGGGGCGCTGTTGGTGATGCGTTGCGCGCCGCCCGAGTACTCCACGTAAATCATGTTGGCGCCGATGGCCTGGATCAGCCGCTGGACGTATTGTTTGCCCGTCAGCCCGATGGTCACGACCAGGATCAGGGAGGCGGTGCCGATCACCATGCCGAGGGCGGTCAGGGCAAAGCGGATCTTGTTGCTGTTGAAGGTCTCGTAGGCGAAGCTGATAATCTCGCCCACCGCGATGCCGCGTCGCAGGGGACGAGGTGCCGGGCGGCTTGCAGGTCGGCTGCGGGTGGGCCGAGGAGCTGTTGGGGTGATGGTCGCCATCTCTAAGAATTAGATGCTACTCCTCAGTCAAGGCGGCAGACCAGTACCGCGGAATTCTGGTAGGGGCAGGCGAGCGGCGGTGCGACGCGCTTCTCGACAATGACCCAATTGACGCCGTAGGCACGCTTCAGCCGCGCAAAGTCCTCTGCTTTGAAGTCCTTCCATCCGTCGAGTGCCCGTACCTGGTTGCGCCAGGTCTCCGCCAGCCTCGGAAACATGCTGACCACGCCACTGTCTTTGACCCGGTCGGCGAGCCGGGAGCGCTCCGCGATCGCGCGAAAGCCGTGCTGGTCTTCTCCGGGCGCAAGCATGTGGTTTGGATCGAGCGCGAAGAAGGCATCCGGAGGCGTATGGTCACGAATCCAGACGAAGGCCTGCACCCATGGATTGCGCGACTGGACTCCTGGCCATTCCACGTGCGCGGTTGCGGGGAAGAGTTCGCGTTGCGCATAGAACATTCCTGCACAAATGGGCACCAACAGCACGAGCCAGCGCCAGGCTGCACGTTTCAGTACGAATTGAGCGAGCAGACCTCCCGCGAAAATGAACAACAAGATGTAGACCAGTTGGAGGCAGCGCATGGGTTGCAGTTCGGCCAGATTGGCGAATCGCTCGGGAACCGTGAGCACGAGGCCCGCAACGAAAAACATCAGGCCGAACCAGGTGGTTACCCGGCACAGCCGTTCCAGCACCGGCAAGTCTTGCTGGCGGGCGATCCGAGCGAACCAGCCCAGCAGGAGCAGCGGGGCAAAGATGCCCAACCACTCGTACCACTCCCAGCGCAGCAAGAAGAAGTACGGCCGGCTTTGCAGGATCTCCCGGTAGGCGTCGGTGACCGGAGGGAACAGTCCGAGCGGAAACAGGAACGCGGCGGAGCTGGCTTCCGACAGGGGTGCTGTCGCCGGCACGCCACCCCGGTCGAACCATAGGAAAACCACAGCGTAAGACAGGGCAAACACCACCATCAACGGGTGAATGGTTGCGGTGAAAAGCAACCACAGCCCTGCGCGCGCCCACCTGCGTTCGATGGCGTTGACGAGGATGAACAGGGTTGCCGGAGTCGAGAGCGCACGCGTGGTCAGGTACTGGTCCATGATGTAGAGCGCAGTTCCCGCCACCGGGATCGTGAGTAGCGAAGCCACCAGGGTCGCGCCTCCCCACGCCGCCAGTGGTTCGCGAAATGCGAGCCGTCCGATTTGCCAGCACGCCAGGAGAAACAAGAAAATCGAGCCGAAATGCCACAGGAACAACGCCCAATCCCATGACAGAGGGGTAATTCGAACCGATCCCGCAACCAGGTGCGGAAAAATGGTCATGCGCGCATGCGACATGAAGAAGTCGGTGTTTTGCGGATAAAGCGCCGGGTTCAGCGCGTGCTTGATTCCCGGGACATAGATCTCCCCGTCTTCGGCGTAGGGGTGAAACCCGTGGACCAGGACGGTGGCGGCGCTCAGGATGAGCAGAAGGGCAATTTGGCGCGCGTTGGGTGTGGTCGGCAATGTTGCGGAGCGAGTTTCTGATCTTTTCTGGCTGGCTGTCTGATTGTAACTGACGGGTTTTCTGGAAGGACCCCGCCACGCCGGCTCTGGCCGGTAGAGCTCAGGACTTCCCGGAGGGTCTGCGGCTGAAGAGCGGAGCTCCCCAGGCCCCGATTGCCAGCAGTGAGCCGAACAGAACGACGGCGTCGATGCTGGATCGTCCCTCCCTTGCCCAGTAGACATCCCTGAGGTTCAACCACAGCGCGAACTCATCGAGCGTCAGGGCAGCTCCCAGGCCGTAAAGGATCGCCATCAACCGGCTGGCAAAGATGGACGATTCGCCCACTCCCGTTCCGAAGTCGCACAGCCATCCGTAACCGACGGCCAGCAGGATCAGGATGCCGAACACCAGATGATGGATGTGGGTTCCTCGCAGGAAAATGAAATGAAAGGGCGGGATCTTGTGGGTGATGCAGAACACGATGCCGCGCACGCCCGCGAAGGTGAAGAAGAAACTGACCGATGCGAGGAACAGGCGTCGACGGGGGCGGTCTGGAATTCGTTCGCGAATCCAGGCGCCCAGCGGGGTTCGGTGCAGCAGCAACAGCAGGAATGCTGCTCCCAGGAGCAGGACGAACAGGAGAATCCACGCGCCCATCGAGTCCATCGCAGGCTTGCCTCGGCGGAACGCACTTTACCACACGGGCTGGGCCGCTCGCGGCCGCCGGGCTCGGTCGCTATGGCGTGGCTGGGGAGAAGGTGAAGTGGAGTTGCTCGGGAAGCGGCCCCCAGCGGAAAAGGTGAGGGGCGCTACCAGGCCGCAGATTCCCGCGGCAGCGCAGACCTCGCAGTCGGCGCGCTGCATGCCCGGCGAAACTGCCCCGGAGTCGTTCCGGCGACGCGTCTGAAGGCTCGCGTGAAATGACTCTGGTCCGCGAAGCCGCACTCCGCCGCGATCGCCGCCAGCGGCCACTCCGGATCGCGCAGCAGATCACAGGCAACTCGCACCCGCACTCTGCGGAGATAGTCCCCCGGCGTCTGGCGCTCCTGAGTGCGGAACACGCGCGCCAGGTGTACCGGATGGATGCCCGCCTCTTGCGCCAGATCACCCATCCGGAGATTCTGGCGGAACTCTTCGTGGAGCCGCTCCTTCACGCGCCCGAACCATCTGGGTGGGGCCGACTCCGCTGGCTCCAGTTGACCAACGGCTCCGAGTATTTCAAAGACCTGGCTGTCGACCACCAACGGGTCAGCCATCTGGGCCTTGAACGCCGAGTAGAGGCGAAGGCCCGGCCACAGCATGGCCCCGGCGCCCCGGTCGAAGGTGGTCTCTTGCGGCAAGCGGATCGCAAGCTGCTTGCGATGTTCGGTCCGGATCTCGATCGTGAATAGCGCGGCTCCGGCCGGACCGATCACCGTGCTGTGGGAAATACCGGAAGGGTTGAACACCGCCGTCAGGGGTTGCAACTGTACGAGCTTGCGGTCACCTTCGAGGTAGTCGCCACCGAGCACGATCGTGACATAGGCCAGTTCATGCTCGTGGCGCGGCACCTGGCGCGTGCCGGCCGGGCGCAATTCGGAGAGCACAACCTCGCCGGTGCACATCCTGCCCGCGATCGGGGAATAGAACTCACCTCCGCGCAGCAGTTCACCGGATTGGCTGGCACCGGGCATACCCGCAATTGCAGGCAATCAAAACCGCTCGAACCTGGACACCCCGTGGGACAGACTGTCCCGCAACAGAATTGTCACCATGTTTATTTTGTTCAAGACGCCCCCGCTCGAGCGGCCTAGAATCCGGTTCGAGTCTTGGAGGCGCGTATGAAAAAGCTTCTCTGGTTCGCGCTGCTGGCCGGCCTCTGCCTTGCCCTGTTTGCGGCCGCTCCCGATGACAAGTCTTCCCGGCCGCAATACGACGACAAAGGCCACCTCCTCCGTCCGACCGAGTACCGGGAATGGATGTTTCTCTCTTCCGGTTACGGCATGAACTACAGTCCTGAGCCCGGCAGCCATGAAATGTTCACCAACGTCTTCGTGCCGCGCTGGGCCTATCAGGAATTCGTGGGTTCCGGGAAGTGGCCGAACCAGACCATGTTCATCGTCGAAGAGCGCGAGGCGCAGAGCAAGGGCTCCATCAACAAGCTGGGTCAGTTCCAGACCAACCTGATGGGCATGGCCGTCGAGGTGAAGGATTCTTCCCGCTTTCCCGACACCTGGGCGTATTTTGGTTTTGGCGGAGACGACAAATCAGCCGAAGCTGCCGCCAAAGGCAATGGCTGCTACGCATGTCATGACGCGCATGCGGCTGTCGAGCACACCTTTGTGCAGTTCTATCCCACGCTGAAGCCGGTCGCGCAGAAATTCGGGGTCTACAACGCGGCCCGGGAACAAGTCACCGATGCCAAGTAGTGTCGGCCGGTCGGCGGGGCTGAGGGGATTTGCGTTCCCGGGCGCGGAGGATGGCAGCGGCCGTGCGAATTACGCCGTCTGTTTATCAGCGTTGCCGCGCGCGTAGTAGGCGATGCCGGTGGCTTCGAGCTTGCGGCCCATGGGACTGAAGATCTGAAAACGTGCGAGGCCGGCCCGCTGCAGGGCAAATTCCATCGTGGTGGCCAGCACGCCCAGGCCGTACTTCACGCTGCGCCCGAAATTGATCGACGAGGCTTCCGCGAAGTATTTGGTGGGGCACGACACCTCGCCGATGCGGAAGCCGAAGTGCACACACTGCGCCAGCATCTGGTTATCAAAGACGAAGTCGTCGGAATTTTCGACCAACGGAAGCTCGGTCAGTACCTTCCGGCTGAACGCCCGGTAGCCGGTGTGGTATTCCGACAACTTCACACCCAAGAAGAGATTCTCGAAGGCGGTCAACAGGCGGTTGAAGACATATTTGTAGAGCGGCATGCCTCCGCGCAGAGCCGTCCCGCCGAGGATGCGCGAACCCAGCACCACATCGTAGACGTCATAGGCCAGCATGCTCGCCATCGCCGTCACCAGCAACGGCGTGTACTGATAGTCGGGGTGCAGCATGATGACCACGTCGGCTCCCGCCGACAGCGCTTCCCGATAACAGGTCTGCTGGTTGCGTCCGTAGCCGTAGTTGCGGTCATGCACAAACACCTGCAGTCCCAGCTTGTGCGCCAGGTCGGCTGTAGCGTCGGTGGAGTGGTCGTCGACCAGGATGCAGGTGTCGACCGCGTCTGGAATCTCGTGAACGGTGGCCTGCAGCGTTTTCTCGGCGTTGTAGGCCGGCAGAACAATGGCAATGCGCTTCCCGTTGATCATTGGCTCTGAACCGTGGCGCCCGGGCCCGGTTCATCATACCTTGCCAGCAGGGGCGAGAGAACCCAGGTTTTGGACGATTGGGGGCTGCCGGTGAGCGTGCGGCGTACAATCCCTACGCCACGGCCATTGCATGGGGAATCGCAAGCAGACCGAATCGGGGCGTCGTCCGCTGTTCACCCCCACGGCTGCGGCCTTTATCACGTTCATCCCGACCGGGATCGTCAATGTCCTGGTTGGTCCGTTGCTGCCCACTCTCTCGGCGCGCTGGGCGCTCAATGACACCCAGGCGGGCGCCCTGTTCACCGCGCAATTCCTGGCATCGACGGTGGGCGTGGTGTTCTCGGGCATCGTGGTTCCCCGTTTTGGCTACCGGGTGGTGATGGTGCTTGGGCTGACCTGCATGGCGATGGGCGTGAGCACCCTGATGGCTGGGTCCTGGATGTTCGGGCTGGCCTCGGTCGCCTGTCTCGGAGCGGGATTCGGGCTCACCATTCCCACCTCAAACCTGCTGGTCGCGGCCGCGAATCCGCAAGGCAAAGCCGCCGCGCTCAATGTCCTGAACTTCGCCTGGAGCGTGGGTGCGGTGGCGTGTCCTTTCCTGGTCGCCGGCTTCGAAGCAAATGGCCAGACGTCGACGTTGCTGTACGGGCTGGGCGCCTGCATCTTCCTGGTGGCGGTGCTGCTTGCTGGAGTCCCGCTGCCGGACCCGGGCAGGGTAAAGCCTCTCGCTCCCCAGCCTGTCGGCTCGTTCCCAAGCTTGCTGATGACTCCCGCGGCTCTGTTGCTGGGGACGCTGTTCTTCGTCTACGTCGGTACCGAGAACGCCGTGGGTGGTTGGCTGGCCTCGTACGCGAAAAGACTGCTGGATCGCCCGGCTGCCGGTTGGGCCACCACTCCGTCGTATTTTTATGGTGCCCTGCTGGCGGGCCGTCTGGTCGGGCCCCTTCCCTTGCGACGAATCTCTGACTTGAAGATGGCGCGTATTGGGGTGACCACAGCCGGGCTAGGAGTGGCGGGACTGCTGGCGGCGCGCTCCATTGTGTGGGTGCGAGCGAGTGCCTGCGTGATCGGGCTGGGCTTGTCTGCCGTGTATCCGATCACGATTGCCTTGTTGTCGCACAAGTTCGGTAGGGCCGCGAACCGGCTGGGCAGTGTGATGTTCGCCCTGGCGGGCTTTGGAGGTGCTTGCGTTCCCTGGGTGGTCGGATTCACTTCGACCCGGTTCTCCAGCTTGAAACTCGGACTCTCCGTTCCCCTGGCCGGGTGCGCAATCATGCTGGTCATTTACCTGCAAGACTGGACCGGGCAAGAGCATGGCTAGCCGCCCCGGGAACCGAGAAGTCCCCGGGCTTTGCCCAGTGCTCCGATCTTTCGGAATTGATACAATATTCGGGCGAGCATGAGTCTTCGCTCCAGCCGGGGGCATCTCCCCCAAGTTCAAGACCGCGAAACGATTTGCTTATGTCAGGCCAACGCACACTGTTTGAGAAGATTTGGGACGCTCACCTGGTCGCCGAGCCGACCGGTCGGTCGCCGCTCATCTACATCGATTTGCACCTTGTGCACGAGGTGACATCCCCGCAGGCTTTCGACGGGTTGCGCGCCGCAGGCCGGCCCGTCCGGCAGCCGCGGCGAACCGTCGCGACCGTCGATCACAACATCCCGACCGAGCCGCGCGGCACTCCCATCCTCGATCCGATCGCGGCCAAACAGATTCAGGCCCTGCAGAACAACTGCAAGGAATTCGGCATCCGGCTGTTTGATATGGATTCACCCGAGCAGGGCATCGTGCACGTCATTGGACCCGAACTCGGATTCACGCAGCCCGGCATGACCATCGTCTGCGGGGACAGCCATACCAGCACCCACGGTGCCTTCGGCTCGCTGGCCTTCGGCATTGGCACGTCGGAAGTCGAGCATGTACTGGCGACCCAGTGCCTCCCGCAGCGCAAGCCGAAAACCATGAAGATCGAAGTCCGCGGGCGGCTGCCCGAAGGCGTCACGGCGAAGGACCTGGCGCTGGGGGTGATTGGCCAAATTGGTACCGACGGCGCCACCGGACACGTGATCGAGTATGCCGGCGAGGTCGTGCGTGGCCTGAGCGTCGAAAGCCGCATGACGCTTTGCAACATGAGTATCGAAGCGGGCGCGCGGGCGGCCATGGTGGCGCCGGATGAGGTCACCTTCGCGTACCTGAGAGGCCGAAAGTTTGCACCCCAGGGGGAAGCTTGGGATCAAGCTGTGAGTTACTGGCGAACCCTGAGGTCGGATCCGGGCGCGCACTTCGACCAGGTTCTTCACATCGACGCAGCCACCCTTGCCCCGTACGTCACCTGGGGCACGAATCCCGGCATGGTGGTGCAAGTCACCGGACAGGTGCCGCAGTTGAACGGTGCCAGTGACGCGGACCGCCGCGCGACCGAGCAGGCGTTGCAGTACATGGGTCTGCAGCCCGGCGCGAAGATCGAGGAGATTCCGATTGATCGCGTCTTCATCGGCTCGTGCACGAATTCGCGCCTCGAAGATTTGCGCGCTGCCGCCCGCGTGGCCAAAGGCTACCGTGTGAGTCCCAAGGTGCGTGCCATGGTCGTGCCCGGCTCGCAGGCGGTGAAACGCGCCGCTGAACAGGAAGGCCTCGACCGGATCTTTCAGGACGCCGGTTTCGAGTGGCGTGAGTCTGGATGCTCGATGTGTCTGGGCATGAACCCCGACATCCTCGAACCCGGGGAGCGTTGCGCTTCCACCAGCAATCGCAATTTCGAAGGGCGCCAGGGACGCGGGGGGCGCACCCACCTGGTGAGTCCGATGATGGCGGCGGCGGCCGCGATCTCCGGGCACTTTACCGATATTCGCAAATGGAAGTTTCAGTGACCCGGCCCGGGCCTGGTCCGGTCGCCCGAGTGAAGGCCGGGGGCAGCGCCAACGGCCGGCGAGAACGGTCCTCGCGGGCAGGGGCAAAAAAGGGAAGGGGCAGCCTGCCCAGGAACACTTGAAGATGAGACCGTTTCGCCTACATCAAGGTAAGGTCGCCCCGCTCGACCGCGTGAACGTCGATACCGACCAGATTATTCCGAAGCAATTCCTGAAGCGCATCGAGCGAACCGGCTTCGGAGAGTTCCTTTTCTACGACTGGCGCCGCGGCCAGGACGGAAAGCCGGACCAGTCTTTTGTACTCGATCACCCTCGGCACCAGGGGGCGAGCATCCTGATTGCGGGCAAGAATTTCGGCTGCGGGTCCTCGCGCGAACACGCGGTGTGGGCGCTCGCCGACTTCGGATTTCGGGTGGTGATTGCGCCGTCGTTTGCCGACATCTTCGCCAATAACAGCACCAAGAACGGGTTCCTGAACGTCACGCTGCGCGAAGATGAAGTCGCCGAAATCATGCGGCGGGCTCGCCAGCATGACGGCTATCAGCTCACGGTCGACCTCGAGCAGCGCAAGGTCTATGACGACCGGGGATTCCAGGCGAGCTTCCCGATCGACGATTTCATCCGCCACTGCCTGCTCGAAGGCCTGGATGACATTGGTCTCACCCTCCGGCACGAGGCCGAGATCACCGCCTACGAGGCGCTGCATCCCTCGCCCTGGCAGGTGGGTGTGTAAGGTCCAACCCGGCCCGCTGAGACATCCCAAACAACCGGGCGCGTCGTCAGAAACTCATGACGCGCGCCCGTATCCTTGCCGAGAAACGCCGGGACCTACCGGCCTTCGTTCTTGTGCTCGGACTTCTGTTGCGGGTGATTCTGCTGGTTGTCCGAGTTGCTGGGGTGAGACTTCGGCTCGGCCTGCGGACGCGGCGCCGGTGGCCTCGATTCCGCTTGCGGTCGAACCGGATTGTGCTGAGCGGACGGCTCAACGTTTGGCCTCGATTCACTCTGCGGCGCACGCGGAGTCACCGGTCGCGCAGCCTGCGGGGGGGCCTGGGTTGTCGGGCGTGGCGTAGACGGTGCGGCTGGGCGCACTGCTTCCGCCGGACTCGCTGTTCTTGGCGCAGCCTGCGGCTGGGCCGAGGGGTGCGATTCCGACCCCTCGAACGTCGGTCGAGTCTGATTCTGCGGCGCACGCGGAGCAACCGGCCGCGCTGACTCGGTGGGCGGTTGAACCGTCGGCCGCGGGCTCGAAGGTGTGCTGGGCCGCGCTTCTCCATGGGGCGATCCCGTGCCTGACGATCCCGGTTGGGGCGGACGCGGCACCGGACGGCTCAGCGCCGGTGAGGTCGCGGGATTGGCCGAAACCGGCTGTACCGACGCTGTCGGAGGCCGAGGCACATTCGGAGCCGGCATGGTCGGCTGGGGTTGTGCTGCTCCCAGGGCCGGATGAGGCGCTGACTTTGATTCGCCCGGGTTGGGGTTCGCTGCCGCGGGGTTGGACGCTGCGGGCGCTCCCGGCCGGGGCGGCTGTGCAGCCCCCGGAACTGCCGGCCTCGCGGGCTGTGCAGCGGTGACCCCGGTTGCAGGAGCCATCCGGTTTGCCGGGGCGGGCTGGGCCGTGCGCATGTAGTTCGTGCGCAGCTGCGCTTCGGTTTGCGTGTCGAGTGGTCGTCCCGGATTCTTAGCCAGAGCTTCCTGCCTGGCTTCGAACGGAACCGGCTTGGGCGGCGGGGCTGCGTGCGATACCACCGGCCGTGCCATGGCCTGCGGCGGAGGCACCGGAGCATGGGCAGCCGCGTTCAGGCCGAGCACACTGGTTCTTACCGGGGCGACCGGAGCCGCTGTGGCAAAGGCTCCCGCCCTGATTTGGGTGGCAGGCACGGCCACGGCCGCTTTCGCAACCGATTCGGAATTCGTCATGGTGCGGGTCGGAACGGCAGTCACCGCGCCATTGACCGTCTGGTTCGCGTAGTGGATGTTCTGAATGTTGTTGTTGACGATGGTGGTGTTGTTGTTGGTGACGTAGTAATTGTTGGTCACGGTCGTGATGTTGGTGATACGGGTGTTCGATACGTTCACCTGCTGGAAGTATTCACGGCTCACGTGGTAGGAGGGAACGTAGGGCTCGCCCCAGCCCAGCGCGAACCAGCCCACGCCTCCGCCTCCGCCGAACGAGAGTCCCACCCCAAAGTGCGGGCCCCCGACCCACGCCACCAACGCAGGCGCATACACGGGGCGTGCGACCACAATCGGTCCGGGCGCCCAACCCCAATACCCGCCGAGGCGAACCCAGCGTCCATAGTGGCAGGGAGCGTATCCCCAGGGAGCGTCATCGACCCAGGTCCAGCCCCACGGCTCAACCCACACCCAGTGCCCGTAGTGGTAGGGAGCCCAGCCCGGCGCGACCGCCGGAACCCAGACCGCACCGTACTCTCCCTCGGTGCGCCAGGTGCCATACTGGTCGAGTTCATCGGCACCCACGACATCGGCGGAAACATACTGGTACGACTTCGCATGATCTTCGCGATCGTCGCGCACGCGGCACCAATCGTCAAAACCGTCGAAGCCGGGCGCGCCTAGAACCTGGTGTTGCATCGAAGTCCCGGCGGTGAAGCTAGCCTGGTCGCCGGAACGCAGCTTCACTCCCGGACCCTGCCCGTTGGCTTCGCCCTCGCCGCGCCACACCGTCACCGAGGTCGTGTCCGCGTTCGGATCGACGTCGAACCGGTAGTCGCCCGCTTTCAAAATCGTGAAAGCCTGGTTGGGCGTATCCACTTCGTAGGTCTCACCACCGAACAAGTGGCGGATGTGCAGGTTCAACGTGCCCTGGTCGAGTTCGACCTGCACCAGGTCGTCACTGACGTTGGTCAGGGTGAGGCTGGTCTCGGCATTCATGCGCAGACCGGCGCTGCCCAGGTGCAACTCGGCGCGCGCCGCTTGGTCGGTCCAGACACGGTCGGCAGTGGTGAGCGGGCGGTTGACCACGGCCTCCACCCAGTCATTCACACCTCCGGGCTGGATCGACACGGGGCCCGAGATGTATTGCAGGCGCACGGCGCGCGATGGTGGATCGGCGAGAGCCGAAACGGCGGCTGCGCCGACAAACAGCGCAAGAAGAAATTGCAGGAATGCAAAACGTCTAAAATTTCTCATAGCGGCCTCCCAACGGGGCTCACTCAAGCTCAAACCGAATACACGCAGGCCACGGACCGACCAGGCAATCAAGCATCCCGGCTCATCGGGCACTTTGACGTAAACCCGTCCTCGACCATACAGTTGCGGCTGAGCTAAGTATGGGAGATTGAGTCGTTCTTGGATAGTAACGGTGGTGCTGGAACGACCGCCGGAATCGGCGCGCTTGTGTCCCTAAGCGAATGAAACTAAACAATGAGGTCGAATTGTGGCGCGCCATGCCGATCCTGCCCGCAGCGGGAGTCCCTCGGGGCGAAGTGGGAGTGGTCCGGTCAGCATGCTCGAAGACTTTGCGAGGAACCTCGGGATAAAATCGTCGAGCCCTCACCCTGCCCAACCTCATCGGTAGTGGCGATCCCGGCATGGGTTGTGCTCAGGGCGATCGAGGCCATCGCCGACGCCATCCTGCGTCGCGACACGGCTTCGGCCTGACGAAAACATCGAAACCTGCAATCCCGTCCGCGTTGCCCTGCGCGAGTGGGCCGACATCGCGCGAGATGTGCGGCGGGCGCCCGGCTGGGAGGAGCAAGCTGCGCTCCCTGTTCGGGCATGCGGGATGGCGGCATGACGCGGCCGAGAAAAGCGTTGTAGGAGGCAGGTTCGAAAGCGAGGACTACGGCGTCGTTCGAGCGGGCGCGCGGCAGCCGTTTCGATCGGTGTCTGCGATGGGTGGCTGCCGATCGGTTTTCTGCAATTTCCCCCTTGACAGGTCCCCCCTGTTGCCTTGACTTTATATGGGCAGATTAAATCGATTCAATAGATCGATTCTCTAGCCGGGACTGTGCGTCCTTCCCCGAGGCCTTTGCGAGCAAGACACGGCTTGCAGGTCGGGTCGAAGCGTGAGAGCAGTGTCCTGAACAAGACGGAATTCGAGACGTCACGTTGAGTCTTAACGACAAGTCACCAGCCCAGTTGCACCCTGTCCATGGCATCGCCGTCGATATGGGCGCCAGCCACCTGCGTTTTGTGTTGGCCGACCAGCAGGCCACGATTCTGGAAGAGTCCCGCGAGCCGGTGAACTCCGAGGCCGGGGCGCGGGGCGTCATCACCCAGATCGGCAACGGGATTCGCCGCCTGGTGCCGCCCGGAGAACCTCTGCTCGGCGTCGCCATCGGTGTTCCGGGCGCCGTGCAGCCGCACACCGGCAAGGTCTTCGACGCCAACAACGTGCCCGGCTGGCAGGAAGTTGACCTCGGCCAGGAGTTGGAAGACACCTTCCAGGCGCCCGTCTACCTCGACAACGACGCCAACATGGCGGCCATCGGCGAACACTGGCGCGGTATTGCCAGGGACGTGGATAACTTCGTCTTTATCGCGCTCGGCACCGGCATCGGCGCGGGCATTTTTGTGAATGGCAGAATCAGCCGGGGCCGCAGCGGTTCGGCCGGCGAGATCTTCCGGATGAATCTGGACTGGACGCGCTGGACCGAAGACTTCCCCGACACGGGCCACTTCGAGACCTACGTCTCGGGAATGGGTCTGGCTGCCCAGGGGCGCAAGGCGCTACAGGGCGGAAACGGATCGGGGCCATCGGCAACGCTGGTCGAGGAACGTGACGCCCGTTATATCTTCGATGCGCTGCACGCGGGAGATCCCCAAGCGCGCACGCTGGTGGAAAAAAGCTTTGAGATGCTGGGCGTCGGAGTCGCCAACTTGATCAGCGTGCTCGATCCGGAACTGCTGGTCTTCAACGGCGGTGTGGTTCGGGGCGCGCCCGAGTTGCTGCTCGAAACCGTGGACAAGGTTGTCCGCCGAATCCACGCCCGACCGCCCGCGATTCGTCTGAGCGCGCTCGGGGACAAGGCCCAGATCTGGGGAGCGCTTCATACCCTGCTCGAACCGGGACGCCAGCCCGCCATCCGGCGCGCAAAACGTCTGCAGGAGAAATAACGGTCCGGCAATTCCGGCACGGAACAACTGCCAGGCCGCCGAACTCCTGTGGCGATACGACTCCTGCCATCAATGGTGTGCGGTCAACTCTTGATCGTCCCCGAAGCCGCGTCCCAGTACACGGCCTGCTGCCGGAAATACGACTCATTCGCCATGTGGCAGGCCAGCGCCGCGTGGTGTCCGAACACCACGTCCTCCACCACCGGCTTTCGGGTGCGCACTGCCTCGAAGAACGTCCACAGGTGGGGATGCATGTCGTCAAAATCAGGCCCCTTGATGGTGATCGACTCGGGCATCGGCTCATGGCCCAGCTTCGGCGTGTTTTCTTCTTTCCACTTTTTCTCGTACGCGGCGCGCATCGCGTGCGGGAAACTGTTGTCGTAGTAGCTGGGCGAGGAATCCTGGCCGGTCTGCGGCGTGTAGCTGATGCCGAATTCCGTGACTTCGAGAATTCCCTTGGTTCCCTGAAACCGGTAAGTCTCCGGCATCTCGGTTCCCTGGTTCAGGCGCATGTACACCGGCAGGTCTCCATAGGAGAAAAGGCTGGCGTGCACGTCGGGCATGTTGCGCCCGTCCTTGAAGCGCCGGATCCCGCCCATCGACATCGCTCGCTTGGGCGGCTCGTTGATATCGAGGATGAACATCATGCCGCTGACCAGGTGCACCAGCAGGTCGCCCGCCAGACCCGTGCCATATTCTTTCCAGCAGCGCCAGCGCGCGAAGATGTAGGGATCGAACGACCGTTTGGGGACATCGCCCTGCCACGTATCCCAGTCAAGATTGGCGGGCGACAAATCCGGCGGTGGCGGATACACCCATGCTCCCGTCGGATCGTTCCGTCCCAGCCATCCTTCCACCAGCATCAGCTCGCCCAGGCTCCCTTGCGCGACCATGTCTTTTGCTTTCTTGCAGACCAGCGAACTGACTCGCTGCGAACCGATTTGCACAATGCGCCCGGTGCGCTTGGCAGCGGCCACCATCTCCACGCCGTCCGCCGCGCTGTGCGACATCGGCTTTTCGCAATAGATGTCCTTGCCCGCGCTGACGGCGTCCACCACGACGCGTTTGTGCCAGTGATCGGGCACCGCCGCCACGATGCAATCGATGTCCTTGTTGGCCAGCAGCTCCTGATAGCGCCGGGTCACAGGCAGATCAGGTCGGGCGGTAATTTCGCGCGCCAGCGTGTGGCGCCCGTCATAGAGGTCGCAGGCAGCCACGCATTCGATCCCCGGCAATTCGATCGCTTGCCCCAGCAGCCCCGACCCCTGCATGCCGATCCCGATGATGCCGAAACGAACCCGGTCACTGGCGGGTCCGGGTGGCGGGGCCGCCCAAACAGAAGCGGGATCGAGCAGCCTGCTCTTGGCGGCCAGGGATGCTCCTGCTGCGGCCGCACCGACACCGATGAATTCACGACGCGAGAAAGAACGGTTCGTCATAAAGCCTCCTTGCCGAAAAATTCCTGGCAACTGCGGGCCCCGATCGCTGCCATTACTCCACGGCTGGACTGACCACGATCTTCCGGTAAGCCACGTGTCCGTCTTCACTGCCCTGCAGGTAGATGGGCCCGGGCTGGCCTTCCTGGCTATCCAGCGCACCGCCGGTAATTCCCGGAATCTGCTGGTGATCGATAATCGTGTGTCCGTTCTGGAGCACGGTGATGGTGCGCCCGATCAACGTGATGTCGTAGGTTTGCCAAACGCCGGGTGTGCGCGGCTGCTCGGGATTGGCCGCCAGGAAGCCGTAGACCCCGCCCATGTGGTGACTCGCCGGTTCCTGGGTGGAGTTGTCTTCCACCTGCACTTCGTACCGCCCACGCAGATAGATGCCGCTGTTGGCCTTGGGCCCGCAGTTGAACTCCACGTGCAACTTGAAATCCTGGAACTTCTGGTCGTGAATGATTTCCGGACCGTTCCCCGGGCTGGTGAGCGCGCCATCGATCACCGCCCAGGCTTTCCCGGGCTTCGGCTTGTCTTCTTTCCAGCCGGTGAGATCCCGTCCATTGAACAATTCGACCGGCTGGCCCCACCTGGGCTCGCCCTTCCGCTTCAGATCCGGCGCGCGCTGCGCGGTCCAGGTCCAGCGAGCCCCATCCGGCCCCTGGGTCGTGCCCGTCAAACCGCCGGCCACGCGGTTCCCTTCGAAAGGCATGTCATCTTTTCGATCCCATTCCCCCTGGGGAGAAACAAAAATCAGCGTGCCGCCCCGGACCTCCACTTTGATGAGCGGTTGCGCATGGGCCCACTGGCCGACCATCCGCCCCTTCAGTTGCCCACTTTCCATGCTGATTTCCAGCCACGAGGGATACTCGCGGTCCGGCGCCTTCACGGTCAGGTCCCACCGTCCCAGGAATGGCTTGGCAGCCCTGGCATCGGTCGAAGACGACTGGTCGGAGGTCGCGCTCTGGGCCTGCGAGGTGGCCCACGGCAACATCATCAAGAGCACCACAACCAAAGCGGCTTTCAAAGGTTTCTCTGACATCAGGCCTCTCCCAATGAGAATGAGAATGAGAAGGAACAGACGAGCTTGGGACAACGATGCTGCCCCCCGATCCGGGCACGAAACCGTCGCGGCACAATCCGAGCGGACATCATTTCCTCCCTTGACAACAAGGTCAAACCGGAAAGACTACGGCCCCGACCCCGGCACCCTGAGTCCGAGTGCCTGCAGGGTCACGGGGTCGGGCACAGCTTTGCCATTCGACTTCGTTACGACGCCAAAACCGCCGCTGTAATCCCACATCGTCCAGCCCATGCCGTACTTTTCGAGCGCCGTGCGCAGGTCGCGCAGCCAGGCCGCGCGATCGATCGGATCGGCATTCTTGCGATAGACGCCGAACTCGTTGCACACCAGGGGAACGCCGCGCTGCCGGGCCCACTCGGCGACCTGCGAAACTTCCGCATCGATGCGCTCGGCATTCCAGTGGTCAAGTCCGTAGCGCACCACGGAGAGACGATTCACTGCCTCCGGTTCGAGCGCCGCGGCTTTCTCGGCGGACTCGGTCGCGGACGGGTAGGGCAGGCCCTTCAGAAAGTGCCAGGAGTTCACGCCCCAGGTGGCTCCCTGGTGGGTGAAAATATGCGGCTCATAAAAGTGAAAGTTGTACACCACGTTGGGATCGCGCACCGGCTCGAGAAACAGCAATTGGTCATCGGCCGACCAGAGCGCACCGGTCGTGATAATGGTGTGCTGCGGTGCCCCTTCGCGGATGGCCACGGCCAGTTTCGCCTGGATCCCGTACCAGCGGTAGCGGTCGGACATCTCAGGCTCGTTGAGAATCTCGAAGAACACGCGGTCGGGATCGGACCTCGAGTAATGATTCGCCAGTGCCCGCCAGTAATCGGAGAACTGTTCGACAAATTCGTCGTGCGCCAGGTTCGCCTTGAAGTTGCTCTCCGGATGAATGTCAATCACCACCGCAAGATCATGGTCGAGGATCATCTTCACCGCGTTGTCGAGGTAGCCGAGATACTCGGCGGCAATCTCGTCCGCGTGGTTGTGACGAAACATGGGCTCGGGATTCACGCTCAGACGAACGTGATCAAAGCCCATGGCCTTGATCAGCGCGATGTCCTCCGCGGTGGTCCAGGTTTCGAGGTGTTCTTTCGTGTATCCCCTGGGATCGTAGACCTGCGCGAACCATTCGCTGGCGTTGATGCCGTGCCGCAAGTGGGTGAGGCGCCGCGGGGGGACGCCGGCGAGCCGCTGTCCGAAGCTGCCGGGGAGCAGCCACAGGAACACGACGCTGCACACCAGTCGCCGGAGGTTGAGGGGGAGGTTCATCCTCAGCTCAATACGGGCAGGGCCCGAACTCGTTGTTTTGTGGCTGCGTAGAGCGCGTTGCAGATGGCCGGAGCCAGGGGCGGGATGGGCGGTTCGCCCACTCCGCTCGGTGCTTCCGTGCTCTCGACGAAGTATCCTTCCACCTTCGGAATCTCGTTCATACGGATGGGCGCATAGTCGTCGAAATTTCCCTGCACCACCCGCCCCTTCTCGATCGTGATCCTGGCGTGCAGCGCGTTCGCGAGGCCGTAGATCACGCCTCCCTGCATCTGCTGTTCGACAATGTTCGGGTTCACAACCTGTCCGCAATCGATGGCGCCGACGACCCGATGAATGCGGGGCTTGTCCCCGTCCATCGACAGTTCGACCACCTGCGCCATGTACGTGCCGAAACAGCCAAAGCAGGCGATGCCCTGGCAGTGTCGAGCGGGCAGAGGCTTGCCCCATCCGGCCTTGTCGGCGGCCAGTTGCAACGCCGCGCGCATGCGGGCCGTCCGCCAGGTCGCGTCGAAGAACTTGATGTCCTCGTCTCTGGCGAGCAGGTGCAGGCGATACGCGAGAGCATCCTTCCCCGCCGCGGTGGCCAGTTCATCGATGAAGCATTCGTTGGCAAAGCCCACCTGCAACGCATAGACCGAGCGCATCCACCCCAGGGGCACCGGAGTCTCCGTGGCGATGAACTCCACGAGCGCGTTCGGAAACGAATAGACCAGCGCCGCTTCATCTTTCAGGTCGGGATCAACGCCGCCTTCCCCGGGCTGCCCCTTCTGCGCGCTGATCGAAGGCGCCACCAGGCGATGCGAAAACGCCACCGGCCATCCCCGACCGTCAAGCACGGCACTCAGCTTGTGGTAACTCGCGGGACGATACGTCGAATTCCGCATGTCGTCTTCGCGGGTCCAGATCACCTTGACGGGACCATGGATCGCCTTGGAGACCTGCGCTGCCTCCACCGCGTAGTCGTGCTCCAGACGCCGCCCGAATCCCCCGCCGATCAGCAGCACGTTCACCTTCACGTTGTCGGGGTCGAGGCCGATGGCGGCCGCGGCCGAGTCGCGCACGTCCTGGGGAACCTGCGTGGGCGCCCAGATCTCGCATTTCGATCCCTGGAAATGTGCGGTCGCGTTCCCCGGTTCCATCGGAGCATGCGCCATGAAGGGCAGCTCGTAGGCGGCTTCGATCCGGCGGCCGGAAGCCTTCCGAACATCGCCGGTCGAATACAGCGGCACGGCTTTGTTCGAGACCGACTGTCGCAGCGACTCCATGATCGCGGCGCTGTTCAGATCCTTGTGGGGGCCTTCATCCCAGCTGATCTGCAGCAGGCGGCGTCCCTCCATCGCGCCCCATACGGTGTCGGCGACCACGGCGAGTGACGAATCCCCGATTTTGCCAACGTAGCTGACGCCGGGGATCTTTTTCGACTCCTGGTCGTCAAAGCCGGCCAGCTTGCCGCCGATCACCGGACAACGCGCGAGTACCGCGTACTTCATGTCGGGCAAGCGGAAGTCGATGCCGTACGCCGCCGTGCCATTCACCTTGGAGGGTGTATCGATGCGGGGAATCGGCTTGCCGACGATCTTGTAGTCTTTTGCCTGCTTGAGCGGAACATCGGTCGGGACCGGCAGCGTGGCCGCCTTGCTGGCCAGTTCCCCGAAGGTGGCGCGCCGGTTCGAAGCGGAGTGAAGCACCGCGCCGTTTTCCGCCTTGCAGGAGGCTCGAGCGACGCCCCACTGCAAGGCCGCCGCCGAGATCAGCATCTCGCGCGCCGCCGCGCCCGCCTTGCGCATCGGGTCCCAGGTGGTGCGGACACTGGCGCTGCCGCCGGTGGTCTGATCGCCGAACAGGGTGCTGGCTCCCGCCTGCTCGACCTGAATCTGCTTCCAGTCTGCCTCCAGCTCTTCGGCAAGAATCATGGGAAGCGACGTGTGCACGCCCTGGCCCATCTCGGAGCGCGCCACGACCACGATCACCTTGTCATCGGGCATGATTTTCAAATAGGCATTCGGCGAAAACACTTCGCCATGGGCACCGTTTGAACCATGCGGCAGATAGAAGCCGATCACCAGCCCCGCACCTGCCGCCACCCCGGCGGCGATGAATTCACGGCGAGAGAGCGGGCTCATCGCGCAGCTCCGGCGCTCGCGGCCCGCTGGATGGCCCGCCGAATCCGCTCGTAGGTTCCGCAGCGGCAGATGTTGGCCGACATGAACGTGGTGATCTGCTCTTCGCTCGGATTCGGAGTCTTGGCCAAGAGGGCGGCCGCGGCCATGATCTGCCCGCTTTGGCAATAGCCGCACTGGGGTACTTCTTCAGCGATCCACGCCAGTTGCAGCGGATGCTGGCTGTTAGGCGAGAGGCCTTCAATGGTGGTGATGTTTTTGCCGGCGACCTGTGAGACCGGAGTCGAGCACGAACGGGTGGACGCTCCGTCGACATGCACCGTGCACGCTCCGCACAGGCCGGCGCCACAGCCGAATTTGGTTCCGTTGAGCTGAAGGGTGTCGCGTAAAACCCAGAGCAGAGGTGTTTCGGGTGGAACGCTGACTTTGCGGTCGCTCCCGTTCACTCGAAGAGAGATATCTGCCATGTTGGTCCCGGTGGTGGTTTGCGAAGCCCATCATGGTAGCGGAAACCGTGCAAAAGGGAAATGCCGCTCGGTGATGAAGGTGATGAAGGGTGATCAAGCCGATATTCCCTGAAACGGCGCCTGTAGACGCAAACGGGGGAATTTCATCAAACCACGGGACCGAACCGAGTGCCAAGGCGGATTCTGGCAGCGGATGGCAACCCTGGACAGTTGCACGAGAAGGTGCTTTCGATCCCCTGGCCCGGGATGTCACCACTCCGGTTCTGAGTGGGACCTACCGCCCGATGATTTCTCGCAAAATCTCATTCGCCAGCTGCCACTGGAACGCCCGAAAGGCGGGGTCGGAGTAAAGTCGCAAACTCAATTCTTCTTCTGCCGCTTCTTCTTCTTGTTGGGGCGCATTCGAGGCATGACGGTCCAGCGGCGTCGTCCGTATCGCGCTGCTCACCTTGGCCTCGGTGGCGCTATCCAGGCTCTCGGAGACGATGACGGTGTTGTCCGGCCATTCCTCGACGATCACCGGGCCCTCTTCGGTCGAGACCAGTGCCGCTCCAGTCGGGCAGGGCGCCGTGGAACAGGCCGGGACGGGCTGCACGGTGGCGTGGTTGTAGCGCCGGGAGACTGTGGTCGCGTAGAAGCGCGCGAAATGCTCTGCGGCCTGGGCAGTCTTCCAGCGGGATACGTACACCAGCGCAACATCGGCTGTGGTAGGTTCTCGATCGGCCGCCATGGCGGCGCGCTTGAAAGCGATATAGGAGCCGCCTCGCCAGGCGGGCGCGAAGTCGGTCGCGCCATGCTTGTCGCCGAATTGCTTCAGCAGGGCCCGCACATCCAGCTCGCCGAACGACCCCGCGTCGAACACTTCGTAGTTGCCGCGCACCAGCGGCCGCAGGTCAGGAATCAGAACCGGGGACAGCTTGGCGTGCTCCAGGTAAGCATTGGAATCGAAGACTTCGTGCGTGTTCCGCGGAGGCAGCGCGAACACTCCCTGGAAGGCCGCCTGTTTGCCACGCTTGGCCAGAATGTCGGCTTCAAAAAAGAGACCATCGCGATAGGGGAAGTTCCCCGCCTCGCGCAGCACCATCGGCGCTTTGTGCATCAGCTCGGTGTCGATGGTTGCCGAGACCGCTGCGTCCTCCATCGACGCCACCACTCCCGGAGTGTCTTTCAGACTGTGCCCGAAGGGCGCTAGCAGGTAGTCGAGGTAGACCACCATCGCCTGTCCCTCGACGATGGCGTGGCGCGCGGCCGTGCTTTCGTCGTTGAGCTCGCCCTCATCTTTCGAACCGGATTTCGTTCCGGCATGCTTCTCTCCCGCCCGCGCCCAATGCTGCAAATCGTAGTTCTGGTCTTGCAGGGCGTGCGTCAGTTCGTGGGCCAGGATCGGCCCTTGCCGCTCGAGCGAGATGGTGTTGAGCAGCCAGATGGTCTTGGTTTCGTCGTTATAGAGTCCGCCGATTGATTGCCCGTTCGCCTTGACCAGGAACTCGCGCAGGTTGAAATCGCGTGGCAGAAGGCCGAACTTCTTCATGGTGAGTTCGGAGCGCGCGAAGCGCTGCGAGTATTCGGCGCGTGCAAGCTGGTCCTTGGTGAATTTTTCGATGTCCGCCTGTCCGACGACCTGTTTCTTGACGGAGGCGTGCTTGGGGAATCCGGTGTCTTCGCTCGCGAACTCAAACACCTTGTCCACCGACCGGAACAGTTCCTTGGTGTCGACGTCGGTCATGCGAACCTCGGCGGGCTTGTCCTTCCGCAGCTTGCGGGCCATGTCGGCCAGACTCTGCGGTGGCTCCTGCGGGGGTGGGTTCGGGCCGGTAGCAGGCGAGCCAGCGACCGGCGTTTGCTGGCCGTGCAGGGCGCTCCCCAATACGGCGCACACAACCAAGGGCGAAAACAGGCGAGTCAAAACCGACATTCACTTCTCCCAGCGGCCAGCTTCCCACCAATTCTGGAAGAACCAGCGCCGGAACCGAACCGCAAACTGGCGCTCCACATTACCGCCGTAATCTCCCACCGTGCAGGCTCCGGCCGAGAGAAATCCCGGCGTGGCCGCCGCGGGAACGCGGCCGGCTGGCTGGTTGCAAGGCGGTGGCGGGCTGCTAAACTTGCACTCTATGCTTGGCGGCTTTGCCACCCCCGAGGGCACAGAGCGCTTGCGTGACCGCTTTCCGCAGCTTCGTGAGGCAGAGCATTTCCGTCGCCCGGCTTGCGTACCCGGCGCAGGGGAGTTGTGGCTGTCGTCGATCGGACTGGGTACCTATCTCGGCGAGCCTGACGACGCGGCGGACGTGGCCTACGTCGAGGCTATCGGGGCGGCGCTCAGTTCCGGAATCAACGTCCTCGATACCGCGATCAACTACCGGCATCAGCGCTCGGAGCGCAACATCGGCACCGCCCTGGCGCAGTTGATCGGAACCGGCAAGCTCCGGCGTGACGAAGTTCTGGTTTGTACCAAAGCGGGATATCTTTCACTCGACGGGAGCCTTCCCCCGGACCCACGCGCCTACTTTGTGCGCCAGTATGTCGAGACCGGAATCCTCGATCCGAAGGACTTATCCGGCGGCATGCACTGCATTTCCCCGTCGTATCTCGAGAATCAGATCGAACGTTCACGCCGCAACTTGGGCCTCGAAACGATCGACCTGTTCTACCTGCATAACCCCGAGTCCCAGTTAGCCGACACCTCAGCCCAGGTGTTCGACGATCGCCTGCGCCGTGCCTTCGAAATGCTCGAGGACAAAGTGAAAGCCGGAACGATTCGCTACTACGGCATGGCGACCTGGAATGCCTTTCGCGTCCCCGACGGTTCGCGGGACTCCATCAGCCTCTCCCGCACAGCAGGCCTTGCCCGAGAAGTCGGCGGCCCCGATCATCACTTCCGCTTTATTCAGCTGCCCTTCAGCCTCGCGATGCCGGAGGCCTTCGGGCTCTCGAACCAGGTGCTCGAGAAAAAGAACGTTTCCGTGCTCACCGCGGCCCAACGGTTGGGCATCGCCGTCATGGGCAGCGCTGCGCTCTACCAGGGACGGCTCACGCACGGATTGCCGCCGTTCATCCAGCAGCAGCTCGGCATGAACAACGACGCGGAAAACGCGATCCAGTTCGCACGCTCCACTCCCGGACTCACCACCGCTCTGATTGGAATGGGAAGTGTGGTTCACGTAGCCGCAAACCTGAGGCCCGCGCTGTTGCTGCCCGCACGCCTGGACGAATGGTCGAGGTTGTTTGCGGAAAGGGAGGCCTGAGGCGACCTCGACTGAGTCTGCCGGGGCCCTACTTCAAGTTCTGCAGCTTGCCTTGGGCGATCTGCTCGGCTTCGGTCTTTGGATTTTCCTTCACAATTTGCTGGTAAATCCGCTTCGCTTCCTGGGGCTGTTGCGAAGACTCGTACAGCGCAGCCAGTTGCATCTGCGCCATCACCCGGCTGACGGTGTCGGTCGGCTTGTCAATCAGCTGCTTGTAGAGAGCGAGAGCGTCCTTGGTGCGATTGGTGTCGCTGTAGAGAGCGGCCAGCGCCAGCCTGGCCAGCGAGGCTAGATCCTGGTTGTGAGTCGAGGCAACTTCTTTGAGTTCCCGTTCGGCGGTCGCGTTGTCGCCCAGATCGATGGCCGTTGTGCCCAGCAGGTAACGCGCAACGTCGGCGGTGTGCGTGTGCGGGTACTTGTCGATGATGGCCTGCAACTGTTTCTTGGCAGCGGTGCCACGTTCCTCGGAGGAGGCGAAGGTGGTGATGTTGGGAGTCGCCGGCGTCCCGGCCGGGCGGATTTGCGCCTGCAACGTGCGCACGGCCTGGCCCAAATCCACCTCGGCGACGCTGTCCTGCTGGTTAAGGTAGTACCACGCGCCCAACACGGCGATCAGCACGACGGCCGCGATCAGGACTCCGGTGATGATCCTGGACTTATGCTCGACGCTCCAGTGAGCGGTGGCTTCGGCCGCGCCAATGGTCACGCTGGCGAATCTGTCGGATTTCAGTTGACGGCGAGTTTCTGCGCGCACGTACTCCTCTTCTCTTCACCGCAATCGGCTGACAAACCCTCAGTCTAACAGGCGAAAATCGGCAGCGTCAAAAATCTGCGGGTTACTTGGCGGCGCCAGACTCAGGTTTTTCCGCTCGTCCGCCATCCAGTCCCGGCGGAGTGCGCCGTTGGCGCCACCCGCCAACTCGAAGCAAACAAAAAGCCGCCACTCTGGCGGTGGGCGGTCTCGGGAAACTGCGCGCGCAGATTTCCCTTATCGGGGCGCTTCTTCGAGTAATCCTTGTTCGAGCTTCTCCTGGCATTCGATGCAGTGCCGCGTCCAGGGCACCGCTTCCAGGCGCTTGGCATTGATCTCTTTCCCGCAGTGGATGCACTCTCCAAAGCTGCCCTCGCGGATCCGCGACAGCGCCTTATCGACCATCTGCAGAAGTTGCCGTTCGTTGTTGCTCTGGTGAAAGAGGAACTCCTTGTTATAGGAGTTGGCGGCCTTGTCGGCAATATCCTGGGTCGAATCCTCGTCCGCGGTCCGTCCATCCTGCTCAGTTCGGGAAACTGTCCGGCGCAGTTCCTGTTGCCGCGTCTCCAGGCGTTTTTTGAAAGAATCCAGTTTCTTCTTGTCCATTGGAATGATCGCTCTACTTCTATCAGCGCCTCCCAGAGCGGCTTTTTGCTCTGAAGCCAAACAAAAATGATAAGCGCTAAAATTGAGATGCGTCAACAGGGCGATCCCCTAGCCTGCCGGCGGGAAGGCTGCAGCTTTTCCGCCATCGCGACCAACCCGAAGCTTGACAGGCCGGCGGGCCGTTCAACGTTCTCGGGGCAGTTGCTGGGGCATGCTTGCCAAGGCATAGCCCATGACCGCCACGGCGGCGGCGTTTTCGCGCAATTCGCTGGGCACAATCTTGTCGAGCGTGTCTGCCGCCGTGTGGTGATAGTTGAAGTAGGTGCGTCCATCCTGCATCACGCCGAGCGTCGGGATTCCTTCCTTCGACATGCCTGAGATGTCTGCGCCCGGCGGGAACGCGGTTGGCTTGATCAGGTTGGCGCCGAAGCCCAGCAGGAGGTCCTGGACAGGCCGCAACAGGTCGATGGCCTGGGGGCTCATCTTGGCGTTGAATCCGAGCGGGTGAGCCGCGCCCAGGTCGCTCTCGATCGCCGCAATGTGATTGGCAAACTCGCCCGAGTGTGCGGCGGTGTAGGCATCCCTGCCGCGGCCGCCGTTTTCTTCATCCATCCACGCGATGACGCGAATCGTGCGCTTGGGGTGGAGTCTCAATTGTTGCAGCAGTTGCCCGGTCTCCATCGCGATTGCGACTCCGGCGGCATCGTCGATCGCTCCCGTTCCCAGATCCCACGAGTCGAGGTGTCCGGAGACCACCACCACCTGCTCGGGATGTTCACTGCCCCGCAGGTCTGCCACCACGTTGTACCCGGTCGTGTCCGGCAGGCTCCGGGGGGTCAGAGTCAGGTGCATTCGGACCTCGCCTTGCGCGCTCAAGTGGGCGATCAAATCGGCGTCTTCGTTCGCTATCGCTCCCGCCGGAATGCCCGCCGGAACACTGTAGCCGGTGTGTGGAATGCGGTAGTCGGCGCCTCCCACCGAGCGAACCAGGGACGCGACCGCTCCCAGTTGGGCAGCGGCCCTGGCGCCGGCGCCCCGGTATACCACCGCCTCGCCATAGGCCTCCAGGGCAAATCCTGCGGCGGCCTTCTGCTTGTCAAAGGGGAAGTCGAAGAGCACGATTTTGCCGGCAACCTTCTGCCGCCCAAGTGCGTTCAACTGCTCGAAGTCGCGCACCAGGACGACCTCGGAGGTGATGCCATCGGTGCCAGTGGAGGTGCTTCCTCCTAGCGCGGTGACGACGATCTTCTGGCTGGTCTGGGGAGTCTGCCCGGGGAACTCGACCAGTTCCGCAGTTTCGGCACCCCGCACCCAGTGCGGGACTTTCACTTCCTCCAGACGAACCTCGAGCCCGAGCTTTCGTAGCTCATCGGCGACAAAGCGGGCCGCCTGTTGAGCTTGCGGCGAACCGCTGGGGCGCGGCCCGATGTTCTCGGTCAGGTGCGCGACCTCCTGATATGCGTAGTCGTCGGTCAGGGCGGCGGCGCGCAGCCTCACCAGTTCGGCTGTCAGTTGGGGCGGAAGAGCCGGGGCCGACTCCTTGCGGACCATCACCTCGGGGGACTGCTGCGGGCGATTCTGGGCGACCGTCCGCATTGCGAAAAAGCATAGGGGAACCGCGTACCAGCGCACCGCCCGACGCCGCGAACAAGTTTGCGATGCCTTCAAGCCAGACCCTCCTGTTTCCAGGTCTTCGCTAGCATCCCGCCGACCGAGAGCGCGCTCGGAAAACCCCAAGCTGGATTCGATGGGTGAGAAAAGGGGAGGCGAAACGGAGCCCGGAAACCCGTCAGTCTACTACACCCGTTCCGGCGGAAGGCAAAGCCGGTCAATCGCTATTGACGACTCGAAACGGTGGGTACGCGGTAGCGGCTGCCTCGGGCTTATCGGTGTCGTCGGCCAGCAGCGGTATGATCGCCCGCAGCGCTTCAATCTCCTGCTGGATGCGAATGATTTGCAGCTCTTTCTCGCGCAATACTTGGTAGAAGTCTCGCATGATCTGCTCCGAGGGTAGAGGTGTTTTCAGGGATCAGGGGAGCATACAAGAATCTGGTCTGCCTGACATCTCTAATAATCACGGAAGAGCTTCGGGACGCCGCTGGACCCGGTGCGGGACAAAAAAGCGGCCCCATCACTGGGGCCACATTTTCAAAGAGGCAGAAAGGCGGGAAAGTCAGGGAAGACTTTGCAAGTATCGTCCTGTCTAGCAGAACGAGGTTTCGGAAGTTGTCGAGAACATTGGGTTGTGGTGAAGGTCATTCTGGTGGCTGCGGCCTCTTTTGTTGTTCCGTAAATGTGCATTTGCCGAGCCAAAGCGATTGGTCACAGCGGGCGGTGATCGCCGGAATTGTAAGTCATTGTTAAGGAGAAGCTTACATCTGCTGGCGCGACCGACTGAAGCTTGGCGGCTCAGAATCCACACCAATCTGAAGGTGCAGAATGCTGCACATTCGTTGCAGGCCACTGCGATCCGGTTCACTGGGGGACCGCGAAGTGGCATCACGAAAAACCCCATCCAGCTGAGCCGGATGGGGTCTTGAAAAGTTTTTGCCCTAGCTGTTGCCGGCGACGGTGCGCAGCTTGCCGGGCAGGAAGTGGTACGGCGGCCACGGACCGCTGATGACTAACTCACAGTTCTTCAACTGCTTCGCCGCCATGTTATAGCGGTTCTGGTATTTTTCGACAGACTTGGAGTCGATCAGGTGGGCGATGTCGATGAGCATGCCGTCCGAGGCGACCTTCTTACAGCTGACCTCTTCCTCAAGAGGGTTGAAAAGCTTGTGGACCTGGACCGAGAGAGCCCGCGCCTTGGTCTGGCGCTCCCTCTCCTTGGAAGCCTTCTCGCGCAGCTTGGCCAGGTACTCCCGGCCGACCGTGTCGGGTAGTTCCACGTTGATCATGGCCTCGCGCAGCGACCCGTCGCGGACCACCAGCTTAAGGCGCATTTCCGACTTGCCGCGCAGTTTGGCGACACTCAGTCCAAATGCACGACGGTTGGTGCGGACAGCCTGCCGAAGCGCGTCATCACTGTCAAAGACCGTTCCGAAGCGAAAAGGCAGGACGGTTGAGTTCCGGAAGCACACGCTCACAACGCGCGCGTGCTCAAGAACCGTCTTTTCATCGACTTTGTGTGCTTCCCGGTCGTATTCGCTGACCACCACTGCGAATTCTCCGCTGGGATAGCTGAGGACGGGAGCTCCATTCACACCCTGAATGCCTTCCAACAGGAAGGGACGCCGGGCACGGGTACCATTAGGGAGCGCCTGATGTTCAGTCAGGCAGTATGCGTACCACGCCATATCGATCTCTCCGAATCTGGGCAGAGCCGGGCAACCCGTCTCTTTGCATTCGCGAAAGTAGGGTCCGACATTCGAAATCTGGAAGAAAGGGCGGTACTTCGACGAGAACGAACGTGAATGACTACGTCCAAACTCATATTACTTCCGTACCCGGGGAAATTGCAACAACTTCGTAGCATTCATTCGATTCAATAAAGCACTGTTCTTTCTTGACTGAGGGTCACAGAAGCTGGGTGTCGCATCTTAGGACGAGAACCTGCAGCCAGGCAAGCCATCAGAAAATGCCAGGCCCCGGTAAGTGAAATTCGCGCAGCCACCTATGACGCCTCCGGCATGCCATGAATCTGCTTGCAGGAAACGCGGCCCTAGGCGCTGCAACGACAGCGGTGTCTACTTCTTAGCCGCCATCTTGATTGGGCGATCCTGCAGGGCGATGGTGACGACCCGCAGCATATCATCCCAAGGCGCGGGCTTGCCTGTCCAGATTTCAAACTGGCGCGCCGCCTGATGCACGAACATCTCGATCCCTGGGATCACTTGAGCTCCCCGTGCCTGGGCCAACTTCATCAGCCGGGTCTCGGGAGGGTCGTAGATCATTTCGAAGACGTAGCGCGCATTGATCTCGTTTTCGTTCAGCGGCGACTCCTTGCTGTTGCCCATGCCCACCGGAGTCGCATTGATGATCACGTCGAAGGAGAGCTTCTTCAGGTCAGCCCGCTTGATCGTGCGCGCGTGTGCTCTCCGCGCAAGTTTCTGGGCCGGAACAGCGCTGCGGTTCAGAATGAAAACTTCCGAGCCGCGCTCTTTCAAGCCGAAGACCGCAGCCCGGGCTGCGCCCCCCGCGCCCAGCACCAGGATTCTTGCCCCGTCCAGTGCAATCCGCTGCTCAAGCGGCCGTACCACGCCCGCGGTGTCGGTATTGAACCCGTAAAGCTTCCCGTCCTGCGCCCGGACGACGGTGTTGCAGGCCCCGATCTTGGTGGTGTGCGAATCGGTGTTATCCAGATGCGGCAGGATGGCCTCTTTGTACGGCATGGTGATGCTGAGGCCATGAATCGGAATCTCCCGCACACAGGCCAGAAGGTCCTTCAAAGTCTTGGCATGCAGAGCCAGGTAGACCGCGTTGACGTTCTCCCGCCGCATCGCCGTGTTCATGATGACCGGCGACAGCGAGTGCGAGATCGGATCTCCGGCGACTCCGTACATGCGGGTGGCCACATCGATCTGCTCGATGCGATAGACATTCCGAAGATCCTGCGCGGTGATTTGTCCGGGCGCGGTGCGTTCGCCTTCGCTTACCGCCGCAAAAGTGAATACACTGCCGGCACGCACGCCCAGCACCCGGCTCATGGTGCCCTGCTCGCCCATGCACAGTCCGACCAGCGAGTGTCGGTCGCTTTCTTTCTCGAGGAACTTCATCATCACGACGTTGTCGTACAAGGTGGTCGCCGTCGACACCACCTTGTAAAAGTCGGCCGGGTGGTGGCGCATCTTTTCCAAGGTTTCATCGAGCTTCTTGGTGGTGTGAAAGTCATGAAACGACAGCACCAGGGCGGCACGGGTCCTTAACTTTTGCAACTGTTCCGGCTTGCACTTGACTGCGGTCTGCAATTCCACATCGACCAGCTGGCATCCGGCGGCGGCGGCCTTGCCGAGCAGGTCCAGCTGCGATACCACCGAGCCCTTGAACTTGCCTCCGCTGGAGGTGCGCCGGCAGGTGGCAATGACCACCGCATGGGGATACATCTCGAAGAAATGCTTGATCTTAGGCAGCGCCAAGCCGGGGCGGGAAAGGTAGTCCAGGCGGAACTCCAGAAAGGAACTGTCCCGAACCAGGCTTTCTGCCTTGTCCATCAACTCGGAAGGATCAGACCCGGTAACAGCAACGCAGACCCGAGGCAGTCGAAGCGGTAGAAACCGTTGCACGTAGCTGAGGGGGTTGGAGCTCATCGATGAGAGCGAGTCGGCGCGATATTACAGGGGCGTAATTCTAGATGCAACAACGGATTATCCCGACTCCGGGGAAAACTTTTGGCGAAGGATGCATAACACCCTCGTAACCTTGACCCACCCTCACCCCCTTGTTACCTTCCGGCTGAACCCCTGTGTCTCCAGCGGTTAGCCGGGGTAGAACCAGGGTTACCAGCCTCGGTTCGGAGGTAAGATGAAGAAAACAGGATTGTTAATTCTATTGACGGCACTAAGTGCGTTTGCCCAGGAGGCGACCATGGCCTCCGCCGGCGGCGCCCCCGATGCCAACGCGCCCCAGGGCACGGCTCCGACTTCGGTGAGTTTTCCGGTCGAGCGCGTTCAGACGCCCACTTACGCCGATCTGTATTGCGCGGGTTTCATCAGCAAGCAACTTTTGCCCAACGCGAACTTCGTAGCCGGGGGACTGCAAACTCCTAACACCACCAAGTTTGTCACCGGCGATATCGTGTACCTGGCCGGCGGCGGCTACACACTGGGCGGTCAATACACGATTCTGCGCGAGCTCCAGGACCGGAACAGCTACGAGGTTTTCCCCGGACAGAAGAAGGCTCTGCAAGCGGCCGGTCAGCCCTACGGGGAGATCGGTCGGGTTCGGATCGTGGATGCACGCAGCAAGATGGCCATCGGCCAGATCGAATATAGCTGCGATCCGGTCAATCCCGGCGACATCGCCGTACCTTTCGCCGAGAAGGCGTCGGTCTCATTTCATCCGCCGTTAAGGTTCGATCGCTTCGTGCCTGCGACCAACGGCAAGCTGAACGGCCGCATCGTCCTGGGAAAAGACTTTGACTCAGTGCTGGGCACCGGCATGAAGGTCTACATCAACCTGGGCGCGAACCAGGGCGTGAAGGTGGGCGACTACTTCCGGGCGGTTCGTTCCTATAGCGCCGACCTGACAGATCCCGTGGATACGCTCTCGTTCTCAGCGTCGACCGCAGAAGATACTCAGAAGCGACCCCCGTCGATTGAAGGCAACTGGATGACCAAGACCAAGGGTCCGAACATCCACGTTGCCGAACTGCCTCGCCGGGCCGTGGGTGAAATGGTCATTATCGGCGTCACGCCGACGACGGCGACCGGCATGATCGTCTTCTCCATGGAAGATGTCCATGCGGGAGATGGCGTGGAACTGGACGAACAAGCGCAGTAAGACCACCAGCCGTAAAGGAAGTCTTCGACCGGGGAGGCCACAAGCCTCTCCGGTTGTTTTCTTTCGGGGATTTTGCCGCTCTCTGCGGGCCGGGAAGATTTCGCCAGACGGGAACAAGACGAAACGATATTCCTAGAGACGCGCCCGGCCGTTCGAGGCCAATCGGCCGGAGAAGCGGCTGGCCGCGTCTGAGGCCAGGCAGTGCCAGGTTTCTACCATGCGCCCGACTCTGACCTTTTGAGCGAAGCAAGGCGCAGCCGAACCAAGCCGAAGGGTCCCGTGTTTCCCTGCACAGGCGCGGGTAGCAAAAGGAATCTCCAGCAAGTCATTCGGGAGTAGAGACCCGCCTGTTTCGGAACGCAGCTCGGCGAGCAGCAGAGATTTCTACCTAACGGCTGGAAGTGAAGCCGGTACAGAGCCGATGGGGCTGGAGGAGAAACTCCAGCCGACACATCCGAGGATCCGCTTAGCGGAAGAACACGACGTGATAATCGCCCGGGATCTGTGACGCCGCTACCAGCAGCGCGATGGTTACGATTGCGAGTTCCATTCGAACCTCCCTGCAGAACACATTTTTTCAAGATAGCGCAGTATCCTGCCCCTGCCAATGTTACTTCCAGGCTACAAGCTCTACTCGTTGGTCCCATCTCTTGGATGCAGTCCGCTAGAGGGGTGACGCCAAAATCAGCAAGGCCAGATGCGAAAGCCGCAAGCTTCTGCGCGGACCGGCGTCGGGCTGCGACTGCTCAATGCGCGGACGATCTTAGCCACAGCACCCACCCGCCGGCCACCGCGCTCCCCAGGACGAGCGAGGCTCGGTTCAGGCGATAACGAAACAGGAGCAGCGCGCTAGTCGCAGCCATCCCCAAGCTGGGCCGAAACGACCACGATCAAAGCCAGGGCGGCGACGTTGATCCCATCAAGCGCCGCTCCCGCGGTCGTCGACCGCCCGAGGCGCGGCACCAGCGGCCCGCGCACGGCGACGAGGAAGGCCGGAAGAAAAATCGCCACGCTAGCCAGGATGGCGCCGGGCGCCTCGCGCCCAGGACCTAGGCGATGAAGGTAGCGGTCGTGAACAGCGGACCGGGTGTCATTTGGCGACCGCGACGGCGTCCAGCAATTGGCGTTCAGTCAGCCATTTATGTCGGGCGACGAAGCCTGCCCGAACCAATGCGAAGAGCACGTGCCCGCCGCCAAACAAAGGCGCACCGATCTTTAGCAATCACCAGGAACAGCAAAGCCAGGCTGAAGGGAACGCCTGCGGCGGCAGCGGCGCCCGCTCCGCCCGAGCGTCAGCCCCACGGCTAACTGTTTGGGATCGCTGAACCGGGAGTGGAGATGGACCAAGGCCGCCAGCCAATCCCCCGCCGAACAGCGTGCGCAGAGCATCGACCTCGCCCGCCGCCCAAATCAACGCCGCCGCGCCCAGCGCCGCAAGTCAGACGGACTTGATCACCGACCGCGCCAGCCGGTACGCCCCCAAGTCAACCACCACGGTCACCACCACCGGCTTTACGCCGTAGAGCAGGGCCGCGGCCTGGGGAAGGCGCAGCGGACATACGCCCAGGCCAGCCCGCCGACCATCGATTTCTCGGGGAGCGTCTCAGTCATGGCCGATGAACCAACGGTGAAGCTCAATGCGAATGAGGGGCATTGGTCTGCCGATTCCACGAACCAGTATGGGCTGGTTCCTCAAGAACCGCTTGGGACGCGACCAAGATCCTGTGGAAGCACACGATCGAGCTGCAAGCCGCGGCCAGGAAAGGGACGAACTTCGGGTATTCGGAACCAACCGTCCAGTGAGGCGGCCAGTGTCGAGCTGCCGTTGAAATTTGACGAAAAGCTGGTTTGACGGTTGCTTCGGAGGCAGGCGGTGGTCGAGAAAGCGCACGGAACCGCCCTCCCAGGTGGCTTCCCCTATTCGGCAGGCTCGGACTCCCCGAACACCTCGGCGGTGAACGCCTCCAGGGTCGCGCCCATTTTCCACGCATCCGCCGGCAGCCCCGCTTTGCGGCAAGTCTGCTCAAGAAACGTGACGCGGTCCCATTGGTGTTCGACCGGGACTTGGGGAAGAAGCAGTCCGCGACGACCTGCCAGACTCACGACTAGCCCATGCCGGCCAATCTCGATCTGCTTGGGCTCGATGGGACGAAGCGGCGAAAGAATGCTGAGCGACACCTCCAGCTGGGCGGCTTCTTCGCGGGTTACCGGACGGAAGCGAGTGTCCTCCGACGCCGCCGCGCGCGCCGTCTCGGCGACCGCACGGTACAGCGGAGTGACCGGCACTACGTATCCGACGCAACCCCGCAACTCTCCGAGAAGGTAGATCGTCGTGAATACACCGCGCGGCTCGCCCAGGTGGGAGGAAGGTGGGTCCAGAGAAATCTTCCGATCTTCCAGCGCCGACTCGATGGCCTCACGCGCCAGTCGCAGCAGGCTGCGGCGCTCTTCCGGGGAGAACTCCGGGGTCCCGGGGCCCGCAGCTTGGGATGAAGTTTCCGAGGCTGGCGAATTATGAGGTGGGGACGACATTTCGCTTCCGCCGGCTCAGGACGAAGGCGCGCCGCCGGCTTCGCACCACCTGCCGGTCAATCTTGGACCAGAAGGCGACGAAGTAGTCGACGGCGGAGATCAGGGACAAGCACACCATGAACCAGATCGCGCAGAACGCAATCCAGTGCACGGGAAAGAAGTAGGTGCCGAACAGCGGCCACTCTTTCCAGCGGTGATCCAGAATCACCGCGACCACCGAAACGATCTGCACCACCATCTTGAATTTGCCGAGGTCGCTGGCTTCGATGGTAAAGCCCTCCGACGCAGCGATCCCCCGCAGTCCACTCACCAGGAACTCCCGCCCGATGACGATGACCGCAACCCACGCGGGCACCAGACTGGGATTGAATTGGACCAGCGTGATATAGGCGGACGCGATCAACATCTTGTCGGCCAGCGGATCGAGCAAAATCCCCATGGTGGTGATCTGCCCGCGCTTGCGCGCTAGATAACCGTCAATGCCGTCGGTGATTGACGCGCCAATGAAAAGAGCCGATGCCAGCAACTCCTTCTGCCCGTGCTCGCTCGTCAAGCGGCCCGTCGACAGGATCCAAATCAGCAATGGAATACTGAGAATGCGAATGAACGTGATGGAGTTCGGCAAATTCACGGGGAGTCAGCGACCGCTGTCTGCGGGAAACACGAAGAGAGCGACAGCTGATTATCCTCCACGCAACGAGCGGACGCAATGGACCGGAAGTGCAACACTTCGTGCGCTGTTTCGGGGTTTCTGAAACCTGCGAACCGGGGAGGAAGCGAGGCGGATGGTCAATCCAAAACGATTCCCCCCGCACCCCTCGAAGCGACCTAGGTGTTGGTGCCCGTCTTGCCAAGAGACTGGAGCAGGCTCATGCCCGTCTGCAGCAGGGTTGAGGGTTGCGGCATCTGACCGTCGGGGGTGAGCTTGTCAATGAGGGAAGGCAACATCTGCGCGAGCGAGGAACCCGCCATGTCGGGCGAAATCCCCGCCTTGGCGGCCAATTGCTTCACCACATCGCTGCCCAGCACGTGCTGAATCTGATCCGCTGAAATGGGCAGGTTCTGGCCGGTGCCCACCCACGAGGAGGCGATTTCCCCCAGTCCCTTTTCATGGAACGACTGCACCAGGGCGGGCAGTCCGCCGGGATGGTTGTTGATCATCTGCAGCACGCTGATCGCAAGCGGGTTCGTGCTGCTCCCCAGCATGCTGCCGACTGCTCTGTTCTCCATATCTTCAAGCCAACCCATGGTACCTCCTAAGGATTTCAGGGCGGAACGCGAGTCGATCGTCAAAAACAACGCAGCGCCGGCTCAGGCTTGAGACGGACCCGGGACGGCGCCGGGATCAGTTCTGCTTGGCAATGACAAGATTTTTGATCTTGTTATAGGTTGCTTGCGGAATGACCTTCTTCCTTACCAGGTCGGTCTTCGCCTTGTAGGGTCGGCCGTCGATGATCTTCTGCGAATACTTCTCACCGATTCCTGGCAGAGCGTCGAGTTGCTCCTTGCTCGCCGAATTGAGATCCACCAGGTCGGCGGCCGGAGCAGTCGCCGCTGGAGTGCTCTTCTTTGAAGCACCCTGCGGCGCGGGCGTGCGAGCCATGCTCAGGCCGGCCAGCAACGCCAGCGCGAACATTCCAACGAGAATGCGTGCCCTCAGATTTGTGCGTTTCATGGTCCCTCCTCAAAAATACTTAGTCCCGCTTGGATTCCTTGTAGCCAGCGGCCTGCGCTTCGGATGGGGACATGAACTTGCCGTTCTTTGTCTTGCCGTAGAACTGGCCGCCCTTGTGGTAGATCCCGCTGTCAAGATTGACCCAGACCTTGCCGCTTGACTTGGCCGCGGCGATGTCGGGATCCGAGGCTGCGCCCGGGGCGGCTGCCTTGGCCGAAGTCTTCTTTGGAGCCGGGCTGGACGGTGGCGCCGGGGCACTTGCGGGTACCGTCGGGGAGGGGCTCGCGGCGGGTGCCGGAGCAGCAGCGGCTGGTGTCGAAGCCGGCGCCATGCCGCTCGCATCGGCAGTCGCTTTGCTCTTCTTGCTTCTCTTCGGAGTGCTGGCCGAAGCCGTGGATGAAGTTTCAGCGGCGGCTGGCTGATCGGCCGCCGCGGCGGTGTCGCCCTTCTTCTTTCGGCTCTTCTTCGGGGTAGTCGCTGTGGCATCGGCGCCGCCCGCAGCCTGGTCCCCGGCTGCTGTGCCCGCACTCTTTTTCTTCCGGCTGCTCTTGTTCGAGCCGCTCGTGCCGGCTGTGCTCGACGTGTCCGCCGCCGCGCCGCTCTCGTTTGCTGCCGTCTTTTTCCTGGACCTGGATTTCTTGGCGGTCGAAGGCTCTGGCGCCCCCGCTTGGTCGGGGGAGGACGCTGCATTCTTCTTGGTCTTCTTGTTTTTCTTCTTGATCGTGGTTGTGTCGCCGCTCTGATCGGTGGTGCTCCCCTGGGGTTTTGCCAGGGCGGGCGATATGCAGAGCGCGAATAACAGGCACAGGCCTGTGATCCATGTCGCTTTTCGGGTGAGTTGGCTCATGATTCTCCTCGCGAGGGGGCCAGTGGGAACGGCCCGACGGTTAGATCTACGGATTCTCTGGAATGATCGTCAAATGATCGTCATTGCAAGTGATCGTCGCTTGTGCCCGGTTGAAACCGGGCCACGGTGCATGCCCCGAGATGCCCCGCGGCCAGCCATCATGCCAGTACCGGACGGCCGGGTCAACTCTGGGCGTCCGGTCTGGGCGTCATACCCCGAAAGCCGGTCGGGCAAGAACGGCAAAAAAGAAAGGCCCCCGCCGATGGCGAGGGCTGGAGTGGGATTCGGTCTCGAGCGACTCAGGCGTAGATGCCGCGCTGCTTGATCGTGTACGCCACGCGGTCGATGGCGAGCATATAGGCCGCGATGCGGTTGTTCACGTTATGCGTCTCCGCGTACCGAACCACGTCATCGAATGCCGAGACCATAATTTCCTCGAGCTGCTCGTTCACCAGGGATTCCTTCCAGAAGTAGCCCTGCCGGTCCTGCACCCACTCGAAGTAGGAAGTGGTGACGCCGCCGGCGTTGGCCAGGATGTCCGGGATAACGAACACTCTCTTTTCCGCCAACACTTCATCGGCGGCCGCAGTGGTCGGCCCGTTGGCGCCTTCCGCCAGGATGCGGCACTTCACGCGATCCACGTTCCGGCTGGTGATCTGGTTTTCGGTGGCGGCCGGGATCAGGATCTCGCAGTCGGTTACCAGCAGTTCGCCGGCCGGATACTTTTCTGCTCCGGGGTAGCCCTGGATCGTGCCGTTCTTCTGGCGGTACTCCCAGAGCGCTTCCATGTCGATGCCATTCTTGTTGTAGAGCCCGCCGCCGACTTCGTCGAGACCGATGATCTTGTATCCCGATGTCGCCATCAGCCGGGCGGCATTGGAGCCGACGTTGCCGAAGCCCTGCACGATCACGCGTGTGCTCTCCCGACTCAACCCGAGCTTCTTGATGGCCTGATCGCAGACGATCAGAACACCGCGCCCGGTGGCTTCGCGGCGTCCGCGCGAACCGCCAATGTTGATCGGTTTGCCGGTGACCACCGCGGTCACGGTCTGCCGCATGTGCATGGAGTAGGTGTCCATCATCCAGGCCATGATCTGCTCATTGGTGTTGACGTCGGGAGCGGGCACGTCTTTCTCGGGCCCGATGAAGTCGACCAACTCGGCGGTGTAGCGGCGCGTCATGCGCTCAAGTTCGCCCATCGACATCTTGTGCGGATCGCAAATCACGCCGCCCTTGGCTCCTCCAAAGGGAATGTTGACCACCGCGCATTTCCAGGTCATCCAGCTGGCGAGGGCGCGGACTTCATCGAGGGTCACATCGGGTGAGTACCGGATGCCGCCCTTGGCGGGTCCACGCGCAATCGAGTGCTGCACGCGGAAGCCGGTGAATACTTCCAGGCGGCCGTCGTCCATCTGTACGGGAATGTGTAGGATGATTTCGCGGTTGGGATAGCGCAACACCCGCCACAGGCCTTCGTCGAGGTTGAGTTTGTGCGCGGCCAGATCGAATCGGGCCGCTTGCGATTCCCAGGGATTGGTTTCCTGCTCCATGATTACGCTTTTCATCAGAATCTCCAAAATAAGTGCAATCTGTCAGATGCTGGCAGAAGCCCGGTCGGACCTTGCTTCGGCGCACAAAGCGAGCAGTATATGAGTGAGTCGACACCCTGGCAAGCCAAGGTTAACTGAACAGTAATGGGGCGGGTGTGGCTTGCAGCTAGACCTTCAACTCCATGCCTTCGGCCGCGGCCCGAACGCGCGGAAAGTAGTTGCGGGCCTCCTGCACGAGCTTGTCGATCATCACGTCGTCATGATCGGGATCGTGATGAAACAGGATCAGTTCCTTGGCACCGCTCTCGAGCACGATGTTGACGGCCTCGCGCCAGTGACTGTGGCCCCAGCCGCGCCGCTTGGCTGCGTACTCTTCGGGCAGATACTGCGAGTCGTAAATCAGGACGTCAGCCCCTTCGGCTAGCTTGCGGACGTTCTGGTCGAAGATCGGGTCTCCCGGTTCGTTATCGGTGGCATAGACCAGCACGCCGTTGCTGGTCTCCAGCCGAAATCCCATGCAGCCCTGCGGATGGTTTAACCACATGGCCCGCATGGTCGAGTGATCGTCGAGCTGAGTCTTCCCTTCCTCGATGTCGTAGAAGCTACGCTGGGCCTTCATCTCGCTGGTGTCGACCGGGAAGTAGGGCGATGCCATCTGCTCTTCCATCACGCGCTGCAAACTGCGCGTGCGGCGGGACGAATGAAAGATGAAACGGTTCTCGGGGTTCTCATAGAGGGGACGGAAGAAGGGAATGCCCTGGATGTGGTCCCAGTGAAAGTGGGAAACGAAGATGTGCGCGGCAATGGGTCTGCCTTTGGATTCACTCTCGAGCTGCTGGCCGAGCGTACGGAAGCCGGTGCCGCAGTCGAAGATGTAGAGACTGTCGGCGAAACGCACCTCGACGCACGAAGTATTTCCCCCGTAGCGCAAGTTCCCGGCTTGAGGAGTCGGGGTCGATCCGCGCACTCCCCAGAACTTGACCCGCATGCTCCCCCGTTTCCGCAGACTTTCGGCTGAACCTTAATCTTCCAACGCTGCCCCTGCTCCGTCAATTGTTTCGCTGGTTCAGGTGGTGACCGAGGTGCAACGAACGAAGGGGTAACCCCGTTGAACCCTGGGGTAGAGACGCGGCGTGAGCGGTCTCGGGACCCTGCCCAACCCATCCTCCCACTCTGTCAACCTGAGCGAAGTGAGGCGCGGTCCGAACGCGGCCGAGCGCAGTCGAACGGCCTGTGTCGGCCGGCAACGGCACCGGTCCCGGAAGGAATTTCACCACGTCGGTTGCTGCGGCTGGCAAGGCGAACCCAGGCCCGACCAAGCCTTCCCCTATAATCAAAAAACCTTTCCGCCACCCGGCATGGGTTGCGGGGTCACCCACATGCTCCAGCCCGATTACAAGGAATTCTCCCGTCTCGCCGGGGAAGCAACGCTTGTGCCGCTGGTGAAGTCTGTAACCGCCGACCTGCTCACCCCGGTGTCGGCGTTTCTCGCGATTGCCGAGGACGAGCCACATTGCTTCCTGCTCGAATCGGTGGAGCGCGGCGAGCAGATCGGCCGCTACACCTTCCTGGGAGCGCGTCCTTACATGCGCGTTTGGGCGCACGGCAGTGAGATCACCGTGGAACGCGGCAAGCGACGGGAGCAATCCACCGGCAATATTTTCGACACCCTGAAGAAGCTTTTGCGCGCGCATCGCCCCGCGCTCATTGCTGGCCTGCCCCCGTTTACGGCGGGCGCGGTGGGTTACTTTTCCTACGATGCGGTCCGCCGGCTGGAGGACATCGGCCACCACGCCAAGCAGGATGTGGCGGTCCCGGACTGCCTGCTGATGTTCTTTGATCGTCTGCTGGCGTTCGACCACCTGCGCCACCAGATCCACATTATCGCCAATGCTGACGTGTCTGCCGAGAGTCCCAAGCGCGCCTACGAGCGCGGCTTGCGCGACATCGCGGCGATCGAGAAGCAGCTGGCGGCCGGATTGCGTCCCGGGCAGAGGCAAAGGGCGAAACCCAGGAAGGGAACGCTCAAGGTTCATGCCGGCACCAGCCGGGAACGCTTCATGCGCAGCGTGGAGCGGGCGAAGGAGTACATCGCCGCTGGCGATATTTTTCAGGTCGTACTCTCGCAAAGGGTTGACTTCCAGCCCGACGTGGCGCCCTTCAACTTGTACCGTGCGCTGCGCACCGTGAATCCGTCGCCATACATGTACTTCCTGCGCATGGGCGAGGCGCACGTGCTGGGGTCGTCACCGGAGATGCTGGTGCGGGTCACGGGGCGGAGACTCGAATACCGCCCGATCGCTGGCACGCACCCCCGCGGAAAGGATGAGGCCGCCGACCATCGGCTCGAACAACAGATGCGTTCCGACGAAAAAGAACGCGCCGAGCACGTCATGCTGGTCGACCTCGGTCGCAACGACCTGGGTCGCGTGAGCGACTATGGATCAGTGAAGGTGAAGGACCTGATGTACGTGGAGCGCTACTCGCACGTCATGCACCTGGTCTCGGCGCTCGAAGGCAAACTGCGCGGTGATCTCGACGCGGTCGATGCGTTGGCCGCCTGCTTTCCCGCCGGCACCTTGAGCGGCGCGCCCAAAGTTCGCGCCATGCAGATCATCGAAGAACTCGAGCCCACCCGCCGCGGCGTCTATGGCGGGGCGGTGCTGTACGCGGATTTCGCCGGCAACCTGGATTCCTGCATCACGATTCGCACCCTGTTCATGCAAGGCAAGCGTGCCTACCTGCAGGCGGGCGCGGGAATCGTGGCCGACTCCGACCCTGCCAAAGAATTTCAGGAAAGCGTGAACAAAGCGCAAGCGGTTTTGCGCGCGGTCGAGATGGCCAGGAGTGGAAACCTGTAGAACCGGTGGTCAACCGTCGGAGCCCAGCCCTGCGGCCGCGTCGCTGGCTCCGGGATGACTTTTGCTGGCCCTGCTCTTGAGAAAGGACGCTCGAACTGCCTCTGATGCGGGAGGTGGAGAACGCCGTTTTCTGAAAAGCCTGAGCTCCTCCCCGCTAGGTTTTCGAAGATCGACGTTCGCGCCTACCTGCAAGGCATACCAGCACGGCCGCACCGTAAACCGTCAGGGTCTCCAGACCGTGCGGGTCACCGTGCAGGGTGTGAATCAGAATTGCCAGAGCAAAAATCGCCAGCAGCAAATAGCCGCCCACCGCGATCGTAAAGGGCAGCAGAAACAGAATGGCTGCGAGAATCTCGGCACCCGAAAGCACGAGCCGCACCTGAGCCAGCGCCGCCGGATGCCCGGGAGCGTGCAGCTTCCCAAGCGTCGAGTGAAACGTAAGCCAGGATTGCCACAAGACGACCAGGCCCACCGACCCATGCAGCCAAGGCAGCGCGAGTTTCCTGACCGTTCCGTTCATTGCGCCTTCTTCTTCGCTTGGGTGGAAGGCGCTTGATTCTCTCTGAGTCGGTGGCTGGCCTGCGAGTCGAGATCGAGCCCGTAGAATTTCTTGAGATCCTTGATGCGCCGCAGTGACTCGTGGCTGAAGGGACACTTCCCATCAAAAGCGTGCAGCACGATCCCTTCCAGCAGGTCTCCCAGCGTCATGTCGCGGTACTCGGCAATGCCCTTGAGGACCTTGAGCAGCCGCTTTTCCATGCGCACGCCGGTCTGGACCCGCTCGATGACGAGCGGGCGGTCTTTTTTGACTGGCCTCACGGTACCAATATACCAAGGTAGGTTGGTAAATAAAATCGGTTAAGTTCTGGTCCCCCAAGATGGGCGCAGGGCGGGTGGGGGATGAGCTCGACCGGAAATACTCAGGATGAGCCCATCCCGTGACCGCACCGCAGGCAAAATTCTTTTTCACGCAGTCTGTTTGGTTGGAGGGGGTGGCACGGGAGACGGCCTTGGTCGTCACAATCCGAGGAAATTCTCGATCAGCTTCTTCCCGTCGTCGGTCAAAACGCTCTCCGGATGGAACTGGACACCCTCGACTGGGAACTTGCGGTGGCGCAGGCCCATGATGACCCGGGTACCGTCTGGCTCGGTGGTGTGGGCGCTGACCTCAAGATCGGCAGGCAAGCCCTTCTCCTCGACGATCAGGGAGTGATAGCGGGTTGCGATCATGGGAGACTGCACTCCGCCGAACACGGTTCTACCATCGTGCTCGACCCGGCTGGTTTTGCCGTGCATCAGGTTCTTTGCCCGCACCACCTTGCCGCCGAAGGCTTCGCCGATCGCCTGGTGTCCCAGGCAAACGCCCAGCACCGGCACCTTTCCGGCAAAATGGCGGATCAACGCGACGCTGATGCCGGCGTCTCGCGGCGTGCAGGGTCCGGGCGAGACCACAATCCGCTCTGGATGCAGGGCTTCGACGTCCGCCACACTCACTTGATCGTTGCGGCGCACCTCGACCTCGGCACCCAGTTCGCCCAGGTACTGGACCAGGTTGTAGGTAAACGAATCGTAGTTGTCGAGGACGAAGACCATACAAGACGAAGACCATACACATAGAAACAGCCGATGGCGGTCAGCGGCGCTTCGCTCAGTTGTCCGTGCAGCGGCCGGCTGATACGTAGTGAAATCCCGGTTCACTAGATACGCGCCCCTGGCTGCCGGCCAATGGCACGAATCGCTGACCACTAGTGTATTCTGAATCAATGGTTTGCGTCCAAGGATGTAGGCCCGGAACCTGCCGCCGCGCGCGGAAAAGCTGCGAACCGCGAGGATGAAAGGGAAGCCCGCAAGCGACCCGAAGCGACCCTTGGCAGCGACCGGAGAGCTCAGTGCTGGGAATGCCGTGAAGTGTCTCATTCTGCAACAGTTCCGTTTCCGACCAGGCCTTGGTTATCCCCTAATGGTGGTCTTGACAGTCGGCAGTCCCCAAGCGATGCTAACAGGGCTTTTTCGGAGGAAAAGTTCATGGCTGAGGCCCAGCAGGAAAAACGGGCGACGCGACGTTTTGCGTTGCGGTTGCCGGTGGCTGTGACCTACGCCGATAATGGAACGCAGGAAAAATCGGCTCAGACCCGCGACGTAAGCGCGCGCGGCATCTCGTTCTATGTGGATGCCCCGATCGCCGCCGGGGCTCTGATCGAGTTTACATTGACATTGCCGGCAGAAATTACGCTCACCGAAAGCATCCGCGTTCATTGCAAGGGCAAGGTTGTGCGACTGGACGAGGGTGCCCCAAACGGAAAATTGGCCGTGGCCGCGGTGATCGATGAGTACGAGTTTCTCTCCGAATCCTGATCTTTGCGGAAGCGGTTTCCCCCCTGCTTTCTTAACTCCGGGCATGAGTGGTACCCTTCGCAAGGGATAGTGCGTCCGGTCCTTGGGTGAAGTTCTTGCCGCGAATTGAGTTGGTAAAGCCGGTTTCATCGCTGCTGCTGGCCGCAGGGCTGGCTCTGCTGGGCAGTGCTGCGTTTGCTCAAACCGCAACCACACCTGCCGCCCCGGCCCCGGCTCCGCCACCCAGCCGGGCCGCCGCAATGCAGAGAATGTTGAGCCGGTCGCAAGCCGAGCGTCAGGCCGCACTGGCTCACTCCGCGACGGCGCAACCGGTGGCTTCATCCGGGTCCGCGACTCCAATTCCAGCCGTGACGGCGCAGACGCCGCAAGTGCCGTTGAATACCTCGGTCAAGTTGCCGCCGCCGGCGACCACCTCGAAGCTACCGCCCGCGGTCGTTAAGAGCGTGCAGCTCGTTCATGACAAGGCCGGTGCGGCCATTGAAATCCTTACGAGCCGGCCGGTTCCGCCCGCGCTGCAGACTCTGCCGTATCCGCCCCGGCTGGTGATTGACTTACCCAATGCCAGTGTGGCCGTGAAGCAAAAGCAGATCGCCGCGGCCGAGGGAGAGCAATTCACCGCCATCCGCGTTGACCAGTTTCAGGTGACGCCGCCCGTAACGCGCGTAGTGGTCGATCTGAAGGCGCCGAACCAATACACCTGGGACGCGGCCGGCAACCGCCTGATGATTCGCTTGAAAGCGCCCGAGCCGCCCAAGCCCCCGCCGCCCGTTCCAGCGCAACCGACCACGATTTCGACGTTTGGTTCGGGCCCGAAGCCTGCCGTGGTGCCGGTCACCACGAGCCCGTCTGCCTCGATGGTGCTCGCGGGCAGCCGGATCGGCTCGGGCTCTTCGGTGACGGCCAGCAACGAGACGGCGGTGCTTCACATAGCCCGCGGCGGCGAAGTGCACGTCTGCCCGGGAAGCACGGTGTCGATCACCGCATCGAAGAATGGTCAGGAACTGATGCTGGGCATGAGCAGCGGCGCCATGGAGACGCACTATCATCTGAACGCCGCTTCCGACGCGATTCTTACGCCTGACTTCCGGATTCTGCTGGCGGGTCCGGGCGATTTCGATTACGCGGTCAGTTCCAACTCGCACGGCGACACCTGTGTGCGCGCTCTGCTCGGCAACACGGCGTCCGCGATTGTCACCGAGCTGATGGGAGATCGTACCTACCAGGTGAAGCCGACCGAACAGGTGGTCTTTCATGAAGGCCGCGTCGACCGGCTCAGCAACGACGTGCCGCCGGATTGCGGTTGTCCAGGAACGCCGCAGCCGGTGATGCGCGCATCGATCTCGCCCAGCACACCCACCGTATCCGACGCGATTCTACCGACGAACATTCATCTTCCGAGTTCGTCGGCTCCAACCTTCCGCGCCACCCTGGATCCGATGCTGCCTCCGCTGCCGAATTCCGCGCGCCCGGCGATAGTGGCGACATCGGGTTCGCAGGGCAACATCGCGTCGGGACCGGAGACTGCGCCGCTACCCCCGTCCAAGCCGAATGATATTCACGTGCAGATCGTGGCCCCGCTCACGTTCCGCGCCGATGCCGGTCCTGGGCCAGCTCCGGTCACCAAGGCGCAGAATCTGCCCGTCAAGCCCGCAAGCCAGCCGGCCCAAATGGACCCGCCGGTAATGCCTCCTGCACCCTCAGCACCGCCGCCTAAGCCGCCCGATCAGGCTGCCTCCACCGATCCCAAGCCGCATCACGGATTTTTTGGCCGTGTGAAGGGTTTCTTCTCTTCCGTTTTCAAGTAGAAATCGCGGAGCGGAAAACGCGAGGGCGGGCGCCTTCAGGGATCAGAGAGGGTTTTCAGGCTCTACCTGCGGCGTGCGCCGAAGGTCTGCAAGTACCGCCGCTTCCGGCCACCAGAGAAACCTCACCCGGGGCCGAAAGCCTAGGAAGCTGGTGATGCGCGCTTAGTCCCTTCTGAGGGCTTTGCCGATGGGAGCCGCTTTCTCTTTGGCGGCTTCGCGAAGCTCGTCGGCCCAATCGGCGCTGCGCTCCACCACATCCTGCACCCGGTCCTGCGCTTCCTCCGACCAGTCCTGCAGGGTTTCGCGGGCGTCATCGAATTTCCGGCGAAGATCCTTGCGCATCTGCTTGCCGGTTTTGGGTGCCAGCAGCAGAGCGACCAGCGCTCCCGCTCCCAAACCGATCATCAGGAACGTCACGGCCGTGCCAACATTGCTGTTACCTGACGATTCGTATTTTCCGATTCTCATAAAGTCCTCTCTCGAATGAATCTTTCCCACGAAAACGGCGTGCAGCGATGGAACTTTCTCATTTTAGTCCCCAAGCCGCTGCCCCACCTAAGATTTCGAGGGTGTCGCAACGGTTGGGCGGAAACGTGGCGCTTTTTGGGATAAACGGCTCGTGTCGGGTAAAAGGGCGAGGCGTGGCCGAAGTTCAATCGCGGAGTCCTCGGCGAGTATTGCAACCGGAAACTCCAGACGCTCGCTGGTGCTTCCAACTCGCCTCAACTCCGTGTAAAATAAGGCGTTTGATCCCCGTGTCCGGCGAACCGTGGATTCCCGCCATTCGCCGGTCCCATTGATCGCAATTTTTCGAGGAGACTGTCAGCCGCAATGTCGATTCCTGCCACCCAACTCCGCCCCGGCATGATCATCAAGCACAACAACGATCTGCATTCTGTGTTCAGCGTCGAGCACCGCACGCCGGGGAACCTGCGCGCCTTTATTCAGGCCAAGCTGCGGAACTTGCGCACGGGCGCCATGTTTGAGCACCGCTTCCGCTCGCCTGACCCGATCGAGAAGATTACGGTCGACGAAGTCAACATGGAGTTCCTCTACAACGACGGCGACGACTACTACTTCATGAACACCGAGAACTACGAGCAGACCCACCTGACCCGGGACACGCTGGGCGGCGCGGTCGAATTTCTGACCGCGAACCTGCAGATCAAGGTGGAGTTCTTCGATGGCAAGGCGGTCGGCATCGAACTGCCGCAGACGGTGCTGCTCACCGTGGTTGAGACTGAGCCCGGGCTGAAGAGCGCGACCGCTTCCAGCGTGACCAAGCCTGCCAAGACCGAGACCGGACTGATCGTGCAGGTTCCGCCCTTCATCAACGAAGGCGAGAAGATCAAGGTGGACACCGCCGAGGGCACCTACCTCTCGCGGGCGTAGACAGCAAGCGGATCGTCACCAGAGACGCGGCGGGCCGCGTCTCTTGCTCTGTCTGCTACCCAAGGTTTTGTCCGCCGCATACGCGCGACCCATTCCCCACGGTTCGCGAACCGGGGGGCAAGATTGCTGCCGGCTTCGACGCTACGGTGCGGCGAACCAAGGTAGGAATGCTCATGAACGGATCGCGATGCCGAAGCTGGGCCTGCCCGCTCTGGACACCATTCGGGCCGCCGCGGTGAACGCTGCCGAACTTCCCCGCAAGGTTGAGGACGTCGGGTCGATCGAAAAGGGCAGGTTCGCGGACTTCATCGCGGTTCCGGGTGATCCGCTACGCGACATCACCGAAACCCGAGCGCGTGAGGTTTGTGTTGAAAGGCGGCGCGGTCGTGAAGAATGATCTGGCCGACGTCGGCGAGAAAACCAACTGACCGGCATGCCCGAGGTTCGCGATTTGGTATTTTGGTGAATCACATTCCCATGGCTGATCGCAAGCTAGCCCGTCGTTTTCTGGTGCGTGGGCGTGTGCAGGGGGTTGGCTTCCGCTGGTTTGTCGAGCGGGAGGCCCACATCCTCGGCCTCGCCGGATGGGTGCGCAACAATTCCGACGGCCGGGTCGAGGTGTTCGCTCAGGGAACGCCGGAACAGCTGTCAGGACTGCGCGCTCGCTTGCAGCAGGGTCCGCGGGCGGCCCGCGTGGATGACGTCGAAGAGTCGGAAGCAAACTTGACGCAAGATCTCAAAACGTTCCGCATCGAAGGAGCCTGGTAAATGTCGGGTCTCGACGCTGACCAATTGAAAAGGCTGATCCGCGAAGTGCCCGACTTCCCCAAGCAGGGAATCCTGTTTTACGACATCACCACGCTGTTGAAAGACAAGACCGGCTTTGCGCAGCTGATCGATCTGTTTTCCGAGCACTACATCGGCAGGCAGATCGACCTGGTTCTCGGCATGGAGGCACGCGGGTTTATCTTTGGCCCGGCGCTCGCCTACCGACTGAATGCCGGGTTTGTCCCCGTGCGCAAGCCGGGCAAGCTGCCCGCTGCAACCGTAAAGGTGGAATACGAACTGGAATACGGCAGCAACGCGCTCGAGCTCCACCAGGATGCGATCGAGAAGGGCCAGCGCGTGCTGATCGTCGATGATCTGCTGGCTACCGGGGGCACGGCTGAGGCCACCGCGCGGCTGGCGACCTTGCTGGGCGGACAGATCGCCGGGCTCGCCTTCGTGGTCGAACTCGACTTCCTGAACGGCCGCGAAAAACTCGAGCCGTACGAGGTCTTCTCGCTGTTGCACTACGATAAATAGGGCCGTGACTCGCCGCGCAACTGCGCGCGCCCGCTGGCCACGCAACGCTCCGGGCTTTAGGCTCCAGGGTGCGGGCTCACGGCTTCTGGGCCGCCACTTCGGTGACCGCCGCCAAGACGTAGCGGACGAAAAGCCCCAGCTGCTTGATCTCGATATGCTCGTCGTTGCCGTGGACGGTGCGGCTTTCTTCCTCGGTCTTCGGCACGCCGATTCCGTAGGCCTGCACGCCCTTGGTTCTCAGGAAAGAAGAGTCGGTCGCGCCCGTGGTCATCACCGGGAGCGTGATCGCATCCGGGGCGACCTGTTTTTGGGCGCGTTCGAGAGCTTCGAACATCTGGGAGTGCAGCTTGCTCACCGGGGCAGCCGGCATGGAGTAGGTCGTGTCCGAGGCGGCGACTTTCACCTGGGAATCGTTGACGACCCCGGCGAGCATTTCGCGGAACTTCGGCAGATCTTCGTCGGGCAGGGCGCGGATGTCGAGGGTGGCCTCGGCCGTGGGCGGAATGACATTCTCTTTGATTCCCGCCTGCAACATGGTGGGCACGACCGAGGTGCGCAGCATCGAGTAGTACTGAGGTTTTTTCACCCGGAGTTCGGCTTGGACCTTGGGGTCGAGCACGTTGCGATACCAGGCGGCTTCTTCCGGTGGAGAAATTGTAGCCAACCGCCGGAAGAACTCGCGGGTGGTCTCGTTGAGGCGAGAGGGCGTCTCCCAGGTGCCGGTCTTGACAACGGCGGCTGCCAGATGGACCACTGCATTGTCGAGCCGGGGGACCGATCCGTGGCCGCTGCTTCCGGTCGCCTCCAGCTTCGCGCCCCGCGGCAGCTTCTCCGCCGTGGCCACACCCATGTACTTGACCTTACCGTTCTCGAGGAGCGATCCGCCCCCTTCGTTGAGGGCGAACTCACAATCGACCTTGTCCCAGTAGCGTTCGACGATCGTAGCCATACCCGCGGGAGACGATGCCTCCTCGCTCGCCTCGGAGAGGAAGATCACGTCCCGGTCCAAAGGGATCTGCATGCGCTTCAATTGCAGGAAAACTTCCAGGTTGGCCGCCACCATGGCCTTGTCGTCAGCTGCGCCGCGCCCCCAGATCACGCCCTCGCGCTCGGTTGCGGCGAACGGGTCCACCGTCCAGCGCGCCCGGTCCACGGGCACAACGTCCTCGTGCCCCAGCAGGAGAATCGGGCGCTGTTTTCCGTTGCCTTTCAACCGGGCGACAATGCTGGCGCGCCCGGAAACCGGCTCCAGAATTTCGGAGGCGATGCCTGCGTCCTGGAGGACGCCCTGCAGGTAGTGCGCGACCCTCGACTCGTTGCCGGGAGGGTCCTGTGTGTCGATACGGATGAGTTCGGCCAGGAAATGGGCGGCCTGCGCTTGGGCCTGATCTTGGTTCAAAACGGGCTCGCCCACCGGGGGCTGGGACCAGGCTGTCAGGGCAACAATTGCGGGCGTGAGGAATGCGAACAAAGAGCGAAGTCGAAGCAAGGGAACCTCCCGGGGCGCCCGATTATAGCGCCCCGGCGCTCCGCGTCAGCCGGAATTGTCTGGCGGAATTGGCAGGGTTCTGCTACTTTAGGCATCGCGTTTGATCAGAATCGGTTGTGAGCAGCATCCAGCTTTACAGCTAGTACCTGCCCTGCAGTACCCTCCGACTCCACTTCAGCGTAAAAATTCACCGAAAGGTATTTGAACAGAGACATATGGAACAAGGAACAGTAAAGTGGTTTAACGACGCCAAGGGATACGGATTCATCAGCCGCCAGAGCGGCGAGGATGTTTTCGTTCACTTCTCCGCCATCCAGGCCGGTGGTTTCCGCAGCCTGCAGGAAGGTCAGAGCGTGGAATTCCAGGTGACGAAGGGTCCCAAGGGCTTGCAGGCCGAGAACGTCCGGCCTCTGTAAGAAGGGCAGATTCTGAAGTCAAAGGCTCCGGTCGGACCGGAGCCTTTTTATGTGTGCCAAGCATGTTCGACAGCTCGGAGGTGAAAGTCCTCTACCCAGTCTGATGGAGACGAAGGGATAGCGAAGCGCAAGGGCGAAACAACACTCGCTGCGAGGCGGGGCCTGAAAGAAGCGTGGAGCAAAGACGCGAGCCGATGAACAAGAAAGTGCATGTGCTGTACATGTTGGCTGGCCGCCGAGACCAATTCGTTCCGGTGCCTCAGCACGGTCCGCACGGCGCAGATGTCCTGTCCGGGCCGAAAGGCAGCCCGTAGTAATCCCACGGAGTGCAGGAACTGCAACCATTGGCAGTCGTGCCAGTCGGTGCGCCGTCCGGGTACGTTCTTCATGTGGCGGGCATTCACCAAACAGGGACGGATGCCTGGTTGTTCGAGAATCTCGAACAGTGGAATCCAATACACCCCGGTGGATTCCAGAGCCACTGTGGTTACCCCGCACTGCTCGAGCCAATCGGTTAAGCGCTCCAGATCTTCAGTGAAGGTGGCGAACACCCGCACCGGATTGTCCTCCCGCTCGGGAGGTACGGCCACAAACATTTCGCGTGCGCCAACGTCGATCCCAGCTGCATTCGGCTCCCACACCGGCCGGTCTTCCAAACACATCCCTTTGTTTCGTCTCCGCCGCTTGGGCTTCGCTTCCCGTGCTTGCAGATCACCGCCCCGTGTCTTTTTCACTGGTTGCTCGCTTTCTGAGCTGCCAGCAACGGCCAAGCTGCGCCATCGAAGATACTCTTCCAAACGGAATCAGTTGGGTGGGCCCAACTGTTAACCACTGCTCTGCAACACGGAACTTGGGACCACGCTACCCCGCAAGGGGAATAAAGGGAAGGGCAAGTAACCGGCGCGACTCTTTGCCGAGCTCGGGCTTCCGCCTATGGTTGTACGGTCCTAGCTTAATCCGCCGAACCGCCGTATGCGGACCCGCATGTACGGTGGTGTGGCAGGGGAGAGTGGGTGACCACTCCCCCTATGCCGATGGACGGCGGTGCCACGAACAAGCTAGCGTCCGGCTACCTGATGCACTGCCTGGGATACCGGCGCAAATACTGACTCCCGCCGGTGGATCCACAACTCCACACCCATCACCGTCATGGTTCGTTTCCTGGATGCCCACGCAGGGTGGGGAGTGTTTCAGCACCCACAGGCTCTGTCATGCTGCCCGCCCGGCGGTTGCTGAAAGCGGGCTCTGGTGTCTGCTTCAGACATCCTCTCCAAACGCGAACCTCATTCACAGCTCCATAATCACCAGCGCTGACTCTTTCGGCAGGTAGCTCTTCCTCCGGAACCAATCCTCCATCGCCCTTTTCAATTCTCCGACTGGCACTTTCGACCCAATTTCAATCAGTCCGTCGGCCACCGGCAAGGTGTCGTCAAAGACGCTGGCGTTGGTGAAGTTGCGCATGGAGAAACTGTCCAGCCACTTGACGGGGCAGGGGTGACGCTGACCGCTCTGGTCGTACTCCACGCGGATCTTGCGGGCGAACATGGATTGATTTAATCACACCGACAGGCATGGGCCGCGGGCCCGTACTTGACAGTGCTGGCCCGGGGTCATAGTCTGCCGCCACCGGCTTGCGACTTCGCCGGATGCGATCGTGGAGGACCGTGGTTTCCAGGAGGCGCTTATGTTTGCGATCACCGGACTGCTCACGCTGATCATCGTCGGCCTGGTTGCTGGCTGGGCTGCGGGCAAGATCATGAAGGGCGGAGGTTACGGCCTCCTGATGGATCTGGTTCTGGGCGTCGCGGGCGCGATCGTGGGTGGAATGCTGCTGGGCCTGGTGGGAATCCACAGCTCGGGAGGCCTGATCCCCGACATCGTCGTCGCCATCGTGGGCGCGGTCTTCCTCATCTGGATCAGCCGCATGATCAAGAAAGCGTAAGCCGCGGCTGTCGCCGGCCAGGATCCTTTCGAAACCCAACGGCCCGCATTTCGCCGGGCCCTTTCTTGTAAACGGGAACGGACTTAGTTCTTCTTCGCGGCCTTCAGCCTTTGGGCCAGGCCGGCCACTTCATCCCTCATGCCCTGGGGCAGGTGTCCTCCGAATTGCGCGAAGTGCTTTTCGATCAGGGGCAATTCCTCCCGCCATCCGTCGACGTCGACGCTGAGCACTTTCGCGACGTTGGCCGCCGGCAAGTCCAGCCCTCTGGTGTCGAGATCGGCCGGTTCGGGCAGGCGCCCGATGGGCGTATCGACAGCGTGCACCTTCCCGTCGCAGCGCTCGAAGATCCATTTCAGGACGCGGCTGTTCTCGCCGTAGCCGGGCCAGAGAAATTTTCCGTGCTCGTCGGTGCGGAACCAGTTGACGTAGAAAATTCTCGGAAGCTTGCTGGCCTCGGAGTGGCGCCCGATCTGCAACCAGTGCCCAAAGTAGTCGCCCATGTTGTATCCGCAGAACGGCAGCATGGCCATGGGGTCGCGGCGCAATTGCCCGACTTTCCCCGCGGACGCGGCGGTGGTTTCGCTGCTGGCAGTGGCGCCGAGGAATGTTCCGTGCTGCCAATCGAAGGCTTCATTGACCAGCGGCACCACGCTCCCGCGCCGCCCACCGAACAGGATGGCGTCAATGGGCACGCCCCGGGGATCTTCCCACTCGGGCGCGATCGACGGGCACTGCGACGCCGGCGTGGTGAAGCGCGAATTTGGATGCGCTGCCCGGCGGCCCGCAGCCGGGGTCCAAGGCCGCCGCAACCAGTCCACCAACTCGGCCGGCTTCTCGTCGGTCATGCCTTCCCACCAGATGTCGCCCTCGGGCGTCATCGCGCAGTTGGTGAAAATGGAGTGACTGCGCGCGGTCAGCATGGCGTTGCGGTTCGACTTCATGCTGGTGCCGGGCGCCACGCCGAAGAAGCCGAATTCGGGATTGATGGCGTACAGCCGTCCGTCGGAGCCGAACTTCATCCAGGCGATGTCATCCCCGATCGTTTCCACCTTCCAGCCGGGGATGGTCGGAATCAGCATGGCCAGATTGGTCTTGCCACAGGCGGAGGGGAATGCACCCGTCATGTACTTCACCCGGCCCGTGGGGCTGATCATCTTCAGGATGAGCATGTGCTCGGCCAGCCAGCCCTCGTCGTGGGCTTGCACCGACGCGATCCGCAGCGCGTGGCATTTTTTCCCCAGGAGCGCGTTGCCGCCGTAGCCCGAACCGTACGACCAGATTTCGCGGGTCTCGGGGAAATGGCAGATGTATTTGTGTTCCGCGTTGCAGGGCCAGGTGGAGTCTTGATCGGTCGGTCCCAGGGGAGCGCCCACCGAGTGCAAGCCGCGCACGAACTCACCATCGCTGCCAAGCGCATCCAGCACAGCTGCGCCCACGCGGGCCATGACGTGCATGCTGGCGACGACGTAGGGCGAATCCGTGACCTCGACGCCGATCTTGGCGATCGGCGATCCGATCGGTCCCATGCTGTAGGGGACCACGTACAGGGTGCGGCCGGCCATCGAGCCGGTGTACAAGCTGCGCAACTTCTGCTGCATGCTTTCGGGATCTTCCCAGTTGTTGGTGGGACCGGCGGCGTCCTTGGTGGCCGAGCAGATGAACGTCCGGTCTTCCAGGCGCGCGACGTCGGCGGGATTGGAACGGACCAGCACGCTATTGGGGCGCTTGCTTTCGTTGACGGGGATGGCCGTGCCGGAAAGAACCATCCGGCGGAGCATGGTCCGGTACTCGCTTTCCGAGCCGTCACACCAATGAACCTGGTCGGGCTTGCACAGGGTCGCGACATCATCCACCCAGCGGGCCAGCTTCTTGTTCCGGTTTTTGCTGCTGGAGGTCTCGACTTCAATCGTAAGACTGGACATAAAATGCGTCTCCTGCACAACGGACAGGACAGAAAGAGCGGGCCATCTGAACGGAAAATGCGCGTCACAGGAAAGTCAGAGAGCTCGACGCGCCGAACGGTCCAGAATCGATCCCCGGCGGCAAACTCACTATTGTCCCTCAACCCAACCAACGATTCCAGCTCGAAAACCCATGACCACCGATGACGGCCCACCCACAACCCGGACGTCCGGTCGGCAAACCTTCTGGCCGCAAGGGCTGGACAGGGGAAGCCCCGATATCGCAAGGCATGGTGACGAATGAACATTGCGGCCGGTTCGGACGGTCCGCCAACCTGCCAAATCGATTCCGCTAGCGGGTAGCTGGGGCGGGTTCGTCTGCAGTGGAAACGACGGCCTCCAGGTGACGCAAGGTTTCGTCCACGGTCAGAGAGTACATTTCGCGTCCCACTCCCTCGCCCGACTCGAGCGCCGTCTTCAGGTAATGTCCGGCGATTTCGATCGCGAGCGGGTCGGTAATCGGGGCTCCGGTGCGCTTTTTGTACTCGACCCAGGCAGGATGCGGCAGGGCAACCCAAACCGGGCGACCATCCACCAGGAACTTGATGTCGACCGCATCAGCGTGCCGCGTGGCGATCGCCACGATGAGGGCCTGGTAGAGGCAGTGCACGCTTTTTTTCGACCAGCGGTCGGTGGCAGTGAAATCGCTAAACATGACTGTCTGAAACTATATCGAAGGCGAAGCTCTGGGGGCAAACCTGGGTTGGGGCGGTCGGGGGCTCGCGATCCCGACGATCACGCAAACTGGTCAATGAGAGCGTCGATCTTCGCAAGCAGCGCCGAGTTGTCGAGCCGTGGGTAGCCGGCGAGATTTTTCCGGTAGGCGTCCAGGTTGAACAGAAAGGATTCGACCCGTTCTTTGGTCAGATCCTCCCAGTAGGCGCCGTAGCCCATCTTGTCGATGTAGTACGCGTTGAAGACTTGCTCGAACTGCCGTTTGACCGGCCATGCCAGGTACGGCTTCCCGAGATAAAGGGCCTCGCTGATCAGCGAGAAGCCGGCATTGGCGATCACGGCGCGGCACTGGCTGAGGTCGCGCAGGAAGGTGTCGAGCCCCGGCCTGCGGAACTCGACGTTTCTGTCCTTGCCCTCGCGGTTGAAGCCGTAGCAGACGAAGCGCTGGTTCACTCTCTTCAGTACGTCGGTGAGCTCGGCGGCGGCCGAGGTCAGGTATACGAGAACGAAGTCGTGATCGGAGGGGAGGGTGCGCAGCACCGCTTCGCGCAAAATCGGAGGAAACAGGAAGGTACGCTTCTTCTTCACCCTCGGCATGAAGAAGGTGATCACGAGGTAAGCATTTGCGCGCGGCGTCATGAGACGGGTGACGAGCTTGGTGGCGGCCGCTTCGCTGCGGTACTCGCGCGGATAGGTGATCTCGGTGTCGGTGAGCAGGTGCTGGTTATCGATCGCGATGATGGGAAGGCCGAGCTTGTGACCCAGGTGACAGGTAATCGGCTCGAAGTCGGTGATCACGAGGTCGAGATCCCAGCTGTTGGCCTTGCGTTCCAACGCTCGAATGCTGCGCGCCGCTTGCGGCACACCCAGCAGGTTGCGCAGCACCGTCTTCGCGTAGCGTACGCGGTTGTGCACGTACATGAGGCGCAGGCCGCCGATCTCGGTGACCTCGAAATTTCCCTTAAGATCGCGCAACCCACGGTCGAAGGAAGCCACATGCACCCGGTGGCCTTTGGTCTGGAGGTGCGTGATCAGCTCGCGGGCGCGGCTGGAGTGGCCTGAGCCTTCTCCATTGACGCCATAAAGGATGTTGGCCATGCGTGTGACCAAATCTATTGCAAGTCCGCCCCAGCTGTCACGCTTGACCCTTGTCCCTGCCAGCTGCTATCAACATGCCTTCCCCAGGAGGCGGTCGTGTTCGGTCGATCCCGCTGCTGTTTTTCCCGGTTCTGTGTTCTCGTAGCCACGGTTGTAACGGTTATGCCGTCGCTGCATGCGCAATCGTCCGGCCTGCGCTTCGAAATCTCATTTCCGGCCCACCCCGGTTCGACGCCCCTCGACGGCCACGTGCTGCTGCTGATCTCCAACAACGATCGAGCAGAACCGCGCTTCCAGATTGCCGAGGAATTCGCCGAGTCCCAGCAGGCCTTCGGGGTGGACGTTGACGCGCTGGCCCCCGGCGCAAACGTGGTCATCGACGCCTCCTGCTTCGGCTACCCCACCCGGAGCCTCGCGAACCTGCCGACCAGTGACTACTACGTGCAGGCGCTGATCGACATCTACGACACGTTTCATCTGGGCAACGGGCACACTGTGAAGCTGCCTCCTGACAAAGGCGAAGGCCAGCACTGGCAAACCAAGCCCGGCAACCTTTACAGCAAGCCGGTGAAAATGAGGCTCGATCCGAAGTCGAACCAGACCATTCGGATTTCGCTGACTGAAACGATTCCGCCCGTTGAGGACGAACTTGCCCAGGTGGATGCTGTTCTGAACTGGGGTCGTGGGCAGGGTGCGGTTGTCCAGGACAACAAATGGGTGAAGCACATCCGCATCCAGAGCGAGCTGCTGACGAAGTTCTGGGGCCGTCCCACCTACCTGGGCGCGGTCGTGCTGCTGCCCGATGGCTTCGATCAGCATCCCGAGGCGCGCTTTCCCCTGATCGTCGAACAGGACCACTATCATCGTGACTTGTTCCTGCCCGTGGGCTTTCGAACCGAGCCGCCCACGCCCGACCTGAAAGAAGGTGCGCTGCTCAACGCGCAATACAGTTACAAGTTCTATCAGGACTGGATTTCGGGCCGACTGCCACGCGTCCTCATGATGACGATCCAGCATCCCACGCCGTATTTTGACGACTCCTACGCAGTGAACTCCGAGAGCCAGGGTCCGTACGGTGACGCCATCACGAAAGAACTGATTCCCTACGTGGAAAAGAAATTTCGAGCGGTCGGGCAAGGCTGGGCACGCACGGTCTATGGCGGATCCACGGGAGGGTGGGAAGCGCTCGCCTCGCAAGTGTTCTATCCCGACGACTACAACGGAGCGTGGGTCTTCTGTCCGGACGTCGTGGATTTCCGCGCCTACGGCACTGCGAATCTTTATAGCGACAACAACGCCTATTTCGTCGAAGGCTTTTTCGGCCGCCTGCCTCGTCCGGAAATGCGCGTGCCCGATGGCCTGCTGCTGGCTACCATGGAATCCGCCAACCACTATGAGCTCGTGCTGGGCACGCACGGCCGCTCTGGCGAGCAATTCGACATCTGGCAGGCTACCTTCAGTCCGGTCGGCGTCGACGGCTATCCCAAGCCCATCTTCAACAAGCTCACTGGCGAAATCGACCACGCCGTCGCCCGGTACTGGAAAGACCACTACGATCTGAGCGCCATCATGCAGCGTGACTGGAAGACGCTGGGCCCGAAACTCGCCGGCAAGATGCACTTCTACGTGGGCGAGTCCGACACGTGGTATCTCGACCGCGCGGTTCATCTGCTGCACGATTACTTGGAGAGCACGACCGATCCCTACTACCACGGCACGTTCGATTTCGGAGTGCGTGAGCCCCATTGTTATTCTGGCGTGAGCGATTCTTCCGGGCCGGCGGGATACACGATCCCGCAGCGATTTTTGCCCGCCATGGTTCAGCACATGGAGCAGACCGCGCCCAAGGATGCGGACCTGAGCAGCTGGAAATACTAGGAGTTCATGTGATGTCACCCCAAGCGGTGATCGGACGTGACAGCCACACCGCGGAACGCAAGAAAGGTAGGTGCGTTTTTGCTGAAGATCAGCGGATGTCCTTTCTCTTTGGGGCAGCGCCCATACTCGCGGCGGCAACCCTCCTAGGCGAACGACTGATTCTAAAACAACAGAGATGACAGAGTGCGCGGGTTCGTGGCAGATGCTCGCGCGTTTCTTGCGGTAGCCCGCCCCGTCAATCGTCGGAACCTCAGGTCGAAAGTTAGAATCCTCAGCATCGGGGGGTCCTCCGGCTTTTCACGTTCACGGCGAAGCTATCCCGGGACTGCCGGGTTTCACCGTTGCGGCAGGCCCATTCTGCGAGCCACGGCTCGATTACTTCATCAGGAGGATCCCAACGATGAGCAAGAAAATCGCAAGTTTGTTGTCCGCTTCCGCATTGCTGCTGGCCATGGCTATCCCGGCTACCGCCGCCGGCGGGAAAGCTCCCGCCCCAGCACCTCCCACGCCCAGTGCACAACCGGCTCCAGCCGCGCCATTGGCCCCGCCCGAAAAGCATCCCGAAATTCACGAAGCCCTGGAGGCCTTGCCCAACTCCAAGCACCATCTCGAACAGGCTGCGCATGATTTCGGCTGCCACCGGGTCGAGGCCATCCGCCGATCGACGAAGCGATTCATCAACTCGAGATCTGCATGCAGTACGACCAGGATTAGCAAGCCTGGAAACTCAAACCCTGCGCTGTCTCATGTGCCAGCGGGACACCGCGTCTGGTTCCTGCGTGCGTGCCCTGGCCGCTTGCAGGGTTCTGACCGATACAGCGCGCCCTGCTTCCGCTAATATGAGTTCGTGCCAACCCAGGCCGCTCGAAAATCCAAACTAACGATCCTTCACGCCGGCCAGCTCCAGACGTTGCCTTGGCTGATCCACGGCTTTTCCACGCGCGCAGGTGGCTCTTCCCGCGCATACGGCCGCAATGCGTTGAATCTTGGGTTTACGAAGCAGGATGCCAAGGCTGCCGTCGAAAACAACCGGGCCACATTTCTGCAGACGCTGGGCGTCGGTGGGCGCCCGCCCTGGCCGCTCGTGACTCTGCGGCAGGTTCACTCGGATCTGATCCACCCGGTCACTGCGGCTCCGGGTCAGCCCCTGGTTGGCGACGGCCTGATTACGGCGACGCCTGGTCTTGTGCTCGCGATCCAGACCGCGGACTGTCTGCCGGTCATCGTGGTCGATACGAAGAAACGCGCCGCGGGCATTTTCCATGCGGGATGGCGCGGCACCGTCAAACGTATCGTGGAAAAGGGAGTGGGCGAGATGCGACGCCGGTTCGGAAGTCGTCCCCGCGATCTCGCCGCAGCGATCGGCCCGGGCGTGCATTCCTGCTGCTACACGGTCGGAGAGGAAGTTCGCAGCAAATTTGATTCGCAATTCGCTTATGCCGCCGATCTGTTCCACGAGTTGAGGGAGTCAGATCCGGTGCGCGAAAAGTATCCGCTGCTGTTCCTGACGGCGCGGGCTCCCGGGCACAGCATCTTGCCCGTGAACATTTTTCTTGATCTCGCAGAAGCGAACCGGCGCCAGTTGGTGGATGCGGGTGTGCCCGCGAAGAATATCGACGTCTCGCCTCTGTGTACGTCGTGCCGGACGGATCTGCTGTTTTCCTATCGCGCGGAGAAGGGGATCACCGGACGACTGATGGGCGTTGCCGGGATTCGACCGAGCAGCACGAGAAAGGGCTGAACGTGAACGAAGACTTCCATGAAGGCAACTAGCGCCGCCGGTGGGTTGCTGCTGGGGATGGTATGTTCGCCGCTCGTGTTCGCCGGAGACTCAAAACCCGCGCCGCAGATCGACGCCCTGTTCCGAACCGCCAGCGCGTCGACTCCAGGCGCCGCCGTGCTCGTGATCGAGGATGGGCATACCGTCTTCCAGAGCGGTTACGGCGTCACCGACCTGCGAACGCTCCACCGGATCGACGAACACACCAACTTTCGTCTCGCCTCCGTCACCAAGCAGTTCACGGCGATGGCGATCATGCTGCTGGTCCACGAGGGCAAGCTCGGCTACGAGCAGACGCTCGCGGAAATCTTTCCCGAGTCTCCTGCCTACGGCAAGGCGATTACAATTCGGCACCTGCTGAACCACACCTCGGGACTGCTCGACTACGAAGACCTCAGGGCGCAGCAATTCGGCAACCGCCCCGACGATCAGATCCCGCAGATCCACGACGCCGGCGTGCTCGCCCTGCTCGAAAAAGCCTCCACCACAAAATTCCCCGCAGGCTCCAAGTGGGAGTACAGCAACTCCGGCTATTGCGTGCTGGCCATGGTAGTGGAGAAAGTCTCGGGCAAGAGCTTCGGCCAGTTTTTGCACGAGCGGATCTTCGGCCCCCTGCAGATGACGAACACGATTGCCTACGAGAAGGGTAAGAACAAGGTGCCGCACCGCGCCTACGGGCACACGCCGCAGGCTGCGAGCTTTCGCGAAACCGATCAGAGTTCGACTTCGGCCACGCTGGGCGACGGCGGCGTCTATTCCTCGCTTGCCGATCTGGCACGCTGGGACGCCGCCCTGCGCGGTCACACTTTGCTCAGCGAAAAAGAGATGCAACCTGCGCTGACTCCGGTGCAACCTGCCGGCGGCCCCGCGCAAGACAACGGCCGGCCTGTAAGCTACGGCTTCGGATGGTTCGTTGACCCTTACAAGGGTCATCCGCGGATGTGGCACTACGGGGAGACGGCCGGCTTTCGGACATCGATCCAGCGCTTTCCGGCAGATCACCTGACCGTGGTGGTGCTCTCCAACCGCGTGGACTTCAGCGCCCCGGATATGGCTCTCAAGATCGCGGACATGTACCTGAAACGCGGGTCTTAGTTCAGGTCTCGGTATCAGGTCTTCGGTCTTGGGGTTGCGGTGCTGTGCGGCCGGGACGCTCGCCCTATTTCGAGGGTTTAGCCGGCGCTTATGCGGGGCTTGCCCCGTCCCAGACGCGGCCAGCCGCGTCTTACCCGCGCATGTATCATCCCCGGTTTCGTTCCGCGGCCTGTGAAACTGCGCGGACCTGAGAGCTGACAAGCTGGTTCTAGAATTGCAGCCCTTCCGCTCGTGCCAGAAAGCCCACCAACGGGGCCAGCTGCTTGCAGGCGGTCGTAATCTCCGCCAGGAATCTGCTTCCCCCTACCTGGGCATCCGCGAACTCGAGACTCGCCACAAAGTCCATTCGCTTCAAATCCACAATCATGGGATGATCCTCGCAATATCCCCGCGGTGGCCGCCTCAGAGTGTCGCCGCCGAGCTCAAGGCCGCGTTTGGCCCTCTTCCATTCATCGGCTTTCCACGCGATGGCATCGCGAATCTTGGCCAGTGATTTTCTGTCGGGATGCCACGCCCCGGCCGCCAGGAAGCTGGCTCCGGGATCAAGGTGGAGGTAGTAGCCCGGGCCGTGAATGTCCTCGGTCGATCCGGCATGAGGGAAATTCATGCCAACGTGGGTTTTGTACGGAGTCTTGTCGGGGGAGAAGCGGATATCACGATAAACCCGCATCAGCGACCCGCCATTCGGCTTTGCATTCGCGACGATCCACGGGCTCACCTCCCGCAACCGGAAACCCAGGTCGATGATCAGCCGCAGGGCAGGCTGGCGCACAACTTCTTCATAGCGCTCGCGATTCTTCAGGAACCACTCGCGGCGGTTGTTGCGCTTGATCTGCTTGAGGAACTGAAACAGTTCGGGCGTGAAGTAGGCCTTGGCCATGCGTCACCTTGGGGGAAAGATGGTGTGTCGAAGCGGCTCTGCCGAACATAGAGATGCCCGCAAAAACGAAAAAGGCGCGCCCACAACACGCGCCTCAAGTCTGTTGAGCGAGAAACCTATTGCGGGGCGCTGGTCGGCGCCGGAGGCGGAGCCGCGGCTGCGTGCTCTCCGTTGCCGTGGTTCACCAGGTCTTTCAACTCTTTGCTGGGCTTGAAGAAAGGAATTTTCTTGGCGGGCACTTCCACGCGATCTCCGGTCTTGGGGTTGCGCCCTACGCGCGGCTTGCGCTGCCGCGTCCGGAAACTGCCGAAGCCGCGGATCTCGATCTTGTCGCCCACCCGCAGCGACCGCACGATGCTGTCAAAGATCGTCTCCACAATCACTTCGCTGTCTTTGCGCGTGAGCTCCGCCAGACGGGAGACTTCATCGATCAGATCCGCTTTTGTCATACGCCTCTTGGCTCCGTGAATGAAATTGACGAATGGCCGCTCGGCTCCCACGACCGTGGCCCTTTACCCCGGGGCCTGCATAACCTTCTCAAATTTCAGGTACTTCGCGCAAGTTCCGCTTTGAATAACTCGGGCCCGGGCCGGCGAACCAAACGGGCATGGTCGCAAACTTAAGACCTAGCGCGGGGAACCGAGAACTTCCCAGCTGAGGTCGGATAACTGCTTTCCCTACTTCCACATATAGTAAAAGCCGATGTGCTGGTCCATGAGCCTTTCCCGGGTGGGCAGCCACTCCGACGTGTCCCCGAAAAGCAGGTCCGCCAGCGTGCGCCGATCTTTTTCCGGCCGCACCAGCACGGGTTCGCCCTTGATTCCAACCGACTTAGCCGTGTCCTCGACGGCTGACTGAAAATCCGCCAACTGATCCACCAGCTTCATGGGCAAGGCTTGTTGTCCAGTCCAGACCTTGCCGTTGGCGATGGACTTTATGTCTTCAAACTTCACCTTGCGCCCATCGGCCACGGCCTGGATGAACTGGGTGTGCATGTTGTCGATCATGCCCTGCAGATACTCACGCTCGGCGGGGCTCATCTCGCGGGTGGGCGAACCGGTGTCCTTGAACTCGCCGGCTTTCATCGTGATGTCTTTCAACTTTGCCCACTGCAGCAGTTCGCCGTAGTTGACCCATTCGGCGATCACGCCAATCGACCCCACCACGCTGCCATGGTCGGCATAGATCTTGTTGGTTGCCGACGAGACGTAGTAGGCGCCGCTGGCCCCTACGGTCTCAATGGCAGCCACGATATGTTTTTTCTTCTCGTCGCGGATCCGCTTGACTTCGCGATAGATCTCCTCGGAGGCGGCCACCCCTCCGCCCGGGGAATTCACATGAATGATGATCGCCTTGATGGAATCGTCATCGGCGAACTTTTTCAACTGCTGCACCACCGGGTTGGGGCTGAGGATCACGCCCTCGAGGTCGACCACGCCGATCTTGTCGCCAAAGCTGGTGATCGATGCGTCCTTGCCGGCGTGCAGGGTTACGTAGACCAGGGCAAACACGGCGAGCACAAAGAGGAAAAAGGCGCCTCCGCCAATCACGATCCACAGGACGGTCCGCGAACGTTTTTCGTCACTCATGGCTGAGGCGTTAGTTTAGCACTCCTGTGCGGGCGCGACGCCGATGGGCGTGGCAGTGCATAATGCGAATCATGCACCATGCAATTCTCGGTCCCGGGGGCGTAGGCGGCATGGTCGGCGCCTGCCTGGCAAAGAACGGTCACGCGGTCACGATGGTGGTTCGTCCCGAGGCTGTCGACCAGTATCCGCGGCAGCTCAAACTCGAAAGCACCTTCGGCAACTTTACCGTCCCCATCGAGCGGACCGCGCGGGTGCCGCCTTGTGACGTGCTCTGGATCGCCGTCAAGGCCACCCAACTTGAGAGCGCGCTGCGCTCCATTCCTTCGGCAGACGTAACCGGCGCCATGGTCCCGTTACTGAACGGCATCGATCACGTTGCCCTGCTGCGTTCGCGTTATGGAGCCGAGCGCGTGTTTCCCGGCACCATCGCTGGCGAGACCGAGCGCGTGGCCCCGGCACACGTCATCCACCGCTCCCCTTTCGAGCGCCTGAACCTGATTGCCAGCACGCGTGGGCGCCTGGAGACGACGTTCGAGCAATTGAGGAAGATGGGTTTTGCGGGAGAATTCATCGAGAACGAAGCGACCCTGCTCTGGGGCAAGCTTGTCCTGCTTGCTCCGCTCGCGCTGGCCACATCGGCCGCGGGCGTAACCAAAGGCGAAATTTTCGGCAACCCGCCCTGGCGGGGAGAGATCGAAGCGTGTGTCCGTGAGGCCTGTGCGGTGGCCACTGCGGAAGGCGCCAAAGTCGATCCGGACGCCGGCCTAATTTTTCTCCGGAGCCTGCCGGATGGCATGAAGAGTTCGATGCAGAAGGATGTCGAACAGGGCAAGCCTCCGGAACTGGACGCCATCGGCGGCCCGATCTTGCGCGGCGGCGCCCGGCATGGGATCCCGGTGCCGATTACCAGGAAGCTGGTGGAGATGGTGGAAAACAGGGCGCGGAGCGCGTAGGGCGCCTTTGTCGGTGGCGGGTCGACGCGCGAGGACCCTTGGGCTGTGCCGCGGGCCGGCGGTCCGTCGCTCCACCGCAGAGTGTGGAAGTTTCCGGGCTTTGCTCGCGCTGGGTGTACGCCGCTTTGGTGGGGGCCCGAATTTCACGGGAGGAGTCGTGCTGATCCACACGTTTGCATTTCGCTGGAAGCCGGGAGTTACCTCAGCCCAAAAAGAGCGGTCAGTGGCGATCATTCGGGATCTGCAGGGCCGGATTCCCGGATTACTGAACACCTGGGTCGGCACGAACATCTCTCCGCGCTCGCAAGGATACGAATTGGGCGGCGTGATGCAGTTCTCGGATCGCGCGGCGCTGGATGCCTACAGCACGCATCCCGCTCATCAGAAGGTGCTCGCGTTCCTTCTGCCTCTGATCGAACCTGTCGAACTAGACTTCGAAGCTTGAACCCCGGGGCTGCGTGCTGTGCCCGAGTCAGCGAAGCCCAGCGCCGGGGCAGAGGTGGCCTCGAAAAAGCCCGCTCCTCAAATCAAACCTTCGCGCACGCGGCGCAAAAAATCTTGCGCGTCGGCCTCGAGCCGCTCAAGAACTTTTGCATTGCCCCGGTGTTCCAGTTGCACTTCCTGCATGACAATGTCGACCGCATCTTTCGGTTTGAACCCTTGCGAGACCAGCTTGCGCATCCGCTCGGTAAAGCTCACAGGCTCGTGGGACGTCATGCGAGCTTGATGACCGGCGCAATCGTGGTGGGCAAAACTTCCCGCTGACAGCCGGTCGTAGGCGCTCTTCGCTGCCGGATCGCTCAACAACGTCGGAAGGGGGGCATTCCACTCGCAGTCAGAGCAGGCCCAGCCCTGAAAGGTCTTCGTGTTTGTCCAGATCAGCGATCGCGCCATCTCGACAATCCCCCAGTCCGTCTCTGGAGTTGCCAATGGGCCCGGGATAGAGGAGGATACCTACCGTCAATGGATGATCCCGGTTCCCCCCACCCACTGATTCGGGAATCCCGAAGAAGCAGCCGTGTCCCTTTGAAGGTCGTCGTCAGCGTCGAGGGTAGCACCGACCCCCTGACCTGTGAAGGCGAGACCATCGTCGTCAATCTCCACGGGGCCCTGCTCGCGACCAAAGTGGGACTGCAACTGGGCATGGAGGTTTTGATTCAGGTGTTCCTGACCGGCAAGAGAGCGCATGCGCGCGTGGTCTATGTCGATCCCGCCGAGCGGTTGCGCTGTGGGATCGAATTGCATCAACCGCAGAACATCTGGGGTGTTCCGTTGCCTCCCGAAGACTGGACAGAGCCCAGCTCGGACCGCGACCGCCGGTAATTCCCGACCTGATACCAGGATGCGCGCCCGGCGGCCATTGATATCCCGTCCCTGGTCCTGAACTCCCATACTCTTTATCCGCTGCTGCTCGGTTGCCTTCGCCGAGCGGCCGAGTCCTCCACAACTGCGAGCTGGGAGCCTGCGTCGGGACGCTTCGGTCCACCTGTCTGCCCCTTGCGGTGTAGCCAAAGGATGGAAACAACCGAGAATGCGCATCGCTCATCGTGGGGCCACCTCTTTGTTTGAACAAGCAGTGTGTTCACTCGAAATGCAGGAGATCTACCAGATGCAGAGCCCTGGGGCGCTGGGCCGGGGGCCCGGCGTGCCCGATCACCTTCGATGCCTTCCATCGTTCTGTCTGATTGGGCCCTCGCGAACCGGGAAGAGTTGGCTGCACGGCATACTGGCCCAACCCGTCCTGCTTCCCAGCCCAACCAAAGAGACTCGCTTCTTCGATATTCATTTCCGTCGCGGGATGCAAGGGTACCGATCTCAGGGCGCGGGAGGGTCTGGCCCAAATCGTTCCGACCGCGAAGGTGGTGTGTATCTTTCGCAATCCGGTTGAGCGGGTCGTGTCGCTTTACCGGCTGAAACGCGCCTAGGGCATGCTGCCGTGGAATTTGGAGGAAGCCGTCATCCGCGATCCGGAGCTGATCGAATCGGGCCGCTATGCCAGCCATCTCGAAGAGCTGGCAGCACGCTTTGGGGAAGGACCAGGTCCTGGCTACCGTGTGCGACGACCCTCCAGGAAAAGCCACAGCCCAACGCGGACAGGCTGGCGGACTTCATCGGCCTTCCACGTTTCAAGCTCACTGCTTCCGATGTCGGCCGCGTCCATTCGTCTGAGACCCTGACGCACCCGCGCAGCTACTACCGGGCACGGAGCGCCGGCCATGGCCGATTGGTTCAAGGCGCGACGGCTCGATCGCGTCGTGGCTACGATCAAGAGTTCTCCCCTGGTCAAGCTATTTCTGGGCGGCGGTCCGGCATTCGGCGAAATATCAGCTGAGCTCACGCTCAGCCTTTACGAGTTGTTTCGGCCCGAGGGTCGAGGAACTCGCGGGCATCCTCGATCGTGACCTGTCGGCATGGAAATCCGGCGCCCGTATTCGCGGACACCAGCGAGCGTTCCACGGTGGCGTGGGCGTCGGGAGTCGAACCGGCACAGCTGGTGATGCGCGCCATGGGCAATGCCGCGAAGCCGAGGACCGTCTGGCGTGACCTGACTTCTCGCTAAGGAACCAGCACCCGGAGCACACCCGAAGCAACCCCCACTTCGAACGGTGTGCGGCACACGTATTCTCCATCGGCGTAGACATCCATGGGACGTTCGGTCTGCACGCGGGCGCGCGCGGCGGTGAAGTACTCGACTTCCCGGATGCCGAGGTGACGCCCGAAATACACGGTCGGAAACACGCTGAGCAATTTGAGTTTCGGGATGTCGCGAATGATGCACACATCCACTTGTCCGTCGTCGATCTGCGCGCGCGGTGCGACCCGCATGCCTCCTCCGTAGACCGGAGTGTTCGCAAAGACGGCTGCCACCACGGGCTGCTCGCTGCGGGGGAGGAACTCAGCATCGTCGTTTCCTTGTGAGGTGCACAACCTCAACCGAAAGGGCCGGAAGCCGAGCAGCGCCCCCGGCAAACTCAGCGCGTACCCACCGTGGGCGCGCAACCAGCGCGGAAGGGCGTTGGCGCGGCGCGTAATCTCTCCGTCCAAACCCACTCCTGCGGCGCAGGAAAAGTACACCGCGGCCGACATTGTTGGTTCAAAGTCCTGTGAATGCGCGTGCTGCGCGAGGCGGGCTGACCCTGTCTGCTTCCATTCGGTGCGGCCAAAGTCAGGCTGGGTCGGGCTCGTGGCAGGGCACGCCGTGAGGCGTGCAACGCGGGCCACTTCCGTGCCCTCATCGAAGGCGGCTTCAGAAGCGGTTTTTGTCCCCGCCCCGAGCGGCCTGATCACTCCGAGGTCGACGGTTCGCAGGTTGGGCTCTTCCGCGACAAATTTCTGCCAGGCGGCGAGTGAATGGTGCACGCGCAACAACCCGAGCGCCCGCGCAAAGTCGTTCCCGCTGCCCGCGGGCACAACCAGCACTGGCAGCGCCAAGCGCACCAGCGCCGTAAGGTGCCGGTGCACGGTACCGTCTCCGCCGAATACCAGGATCGCGTCCAGTCCTGCGCGATCCGAGGGCAGTCCGATCGCCCATTCGGCGGTTGAGGATTTCTGGAACGGCTGAAGGTCCCGCGTCGACGACCCCAGCCCGAAGATGGCAGCGGCACGCATTTTCGCCGCCAGAGCCTAACAGAAAATCCGCCACCGAGACACCGAAACAGGCAAAAAACGGCCCGGGCTGGCGCGAGGCATCGCGTGCCGACGGCTGACAGCGGATGGCTGATCGCTATAATCGAACCGCATGTCCAACTTCGCTTCCGTCGACCAACAACTCGCCTACCTGAAAAAGGGGTCCGCTGAAATCATTCGCGAGTCGGAATTGCACGCCAAGCTCGAAAAGTCCCGCGCCACCGGCAAGCCGCTGAAGGTCAAGCTCGGCATGGACCCAACCGCCCCCGACCTTCACCTCGGCCACACGGTTGTGCTGCGCAAGCTCAAGCATTTTCAGGACCTCGGCCACACTGTTATCTTTCTGATCGGCGATTTCACGGGCATGATCGGCGACCCCACCGGCCGCTCGGTGACGCGCCCGCCGCTCACCCGCGAGCAGATCGAGCAGAACGCCGAAACCTACAAGGCGCAGGTTTTCAAGATTCTTGACCCGGCCAAAACAGTCGTCGACTTCAACAGCCGCTGGTTTTCGGAATTCAGCGCGGAAGATTTCATTCGCCTGACTGCCAAGTACACGGTGTCGCAGATGCTCGAACGCGAGGACTTCCACAAGCGCTGGCACGAGGAAAAGCCCATCGCCATGCACGAACTGCTCTATCCGCTGGCGCAGGGCTATGACTCGGTCGCGCTGGAAGCCGACGTCGAGTTGGGAGGCACGGACCAAAAGTTCAATCTGCTGGTCGGCCGCGAATTGCAGCGTGCCCACGGACAGCAGTCACAGGTGGTGCTGACCACGCCCATCCTCGAAGGTCTCGACGGCGTGAACAAAATGTCGAAGTCACTCGGGAACGCAGTCGGCATCCACGAAGCTCCGCTCGAGATGTACGGCAAGATCATGTCGATCTCCGATGCGATGATGTGGCGGTATTACGAACTGCTGACCGACGTGCAGGTGCCGGACATCGAAAGGATGCAGCAGGATGTGGCCGCGGGGTCGGAGCACCCGATGGCGTTGAAGAAAGACCTAGCGCGGCGGATCGTTGCGGACTTTCATTCGGCCGCAGCAGGGACAAAGGCGGGGGAGGACTGGGCGAAGCAGTTTCAAGACCGCGAGATCCCGGACAGCGTGGAAGAAGTCGAGGTCGCTGTCGAACCAACGCCCGACGGGAAGGTGAGGCTGGACAAACTTCTTGCAAAAGTCGGCCTTGCGGACTCGGTGAGCGATGCGGTGCGCAAGCTCAAGCAGAAGGCAGTCAAAGTGAACGGGAAACAAATGACTGCTCCCGTTGCCTCAATCGACATAACCAAACCAGTTATCTTGCAGGTTGGAAGAAGGATAAGAAGAGTCGTCCCCAAGATCGCCGAGACTTGATTCCGGCTTGAGAGACAGCCAAGGCCCAGCGCAGGCAAAGTTTCGAAGACGAGTTTCCGGCCCGGTTGCGGAAATCCGGCGCGCCATCCCGCCGAGGCCGACGCCCTCGGGTGAGTGCCGTCCCTGCCGGACCTGACGTCCGGGGCTAGCCTCCGGGCGTCGCTCTGCCGGCAACAAGCCTTCTCCCCACAATCTCGTAGTTGCCCTCCAGCACAACGCTGATGGCCTCCGAATATGCGATGTGCTCCTGCTCCAGAATCCGCGCGGCCAGTGTGCGCTCGTCGTCGCCATCGAGCACCGGCACGGCTTTCTGCACGATGATGGCGCCGTGATCGAGTTCCTCGTCCACAAAGTGCACCGTGCATCCTGACACTTTCACTCCATAGGCGAAGGCCTGTTGCTGGGCTTCGAGTCCGGGGAAGGCGGGCAGCAGCGACGGGTGGATGTTCAGGATGCGGTGCGGGAACTGCTGCACGAACCAGGGCGAGAGCAGGCGCATGTATCCAGCGAGGCAGATCAGATCGACCTTGTGTCCGCGCAGCGCGGCCACCACCGCGCGATCGTGCTCCTCGCGGGGCACGCCTCTGGATGGAATTGCGAGCGCGGTCAAGCCGAGACGGTTCGCGGTGGCGAGGCCTCCGGCGTCGGATTTGTTGGAGATGACCACGGCGATGCGCGCGCCGGGAATTTTCCCGGCGGCGATGTTGTTGGCGATCGCCTCGAAGTTTGAGCCGCGCCCGGAGAGCAGAATGCCGATATTTTTCATGCGTACGTCGTCTGTCGTAACTCTGGTGGTCGCCAGCACTCATTATTCATCACGCGGACAAAGAATTGTCGAGTTGAACCAGGATGATCGAGCACGGATGACTGCTTTTGGGGAAGCAGGACGGAGAGACCCTTTGCGGAATCGAGCCTGCCTGGACGTTCGGCGCGCCCGATCGCGACAAACCCAGGGGACGGTGCCAGACTCCTGGTTTGAGCCCGGACTGGAAGACGATCCAGGCTGGCGCCCGCGGCGAAGGTGGCCGTTGGGGCTTCGTGCTGGAGCCGCGGATGCCAACCACTCGCGGCTGATCGCCCGGCTGCGGGGCGGGACGCCGCCCAGTCTCCGGGGTCGCATGGTTGGCGCTGCCGTCTGGGACCCTGCCCCAGTTCGTCATGGAGCGCAACATGCTGCAGACGATCAAGCGGCTGGCGGAATGGCCGGGTTGACGGGGAGGTTAAATCTGGCTGGAGGGGTTAGCTGTACAGCACCTTCCGCTCGCCCTTCACCACGCGGCCGACGTTGTAGAACTTCTCGCCGGCGCGTTCGAGCAGCGTCTGAGTCTTTTTGAACTTTTTGGGATTGATCACCAGCAGCATGCCCAGGCCCATGTTGAAGGTGCGCAGCATCTCGTCTTGCGGCACGTTGCCCAGCACTTGCAGGTGTTCGAAGATCGGCAACACCGGCCAGCTGCCCACTTCAACGACGGCCGCGGTGCCGCGGGGCAGCACGCGCGGGAGATTTTCGGTGATGCCGCCACCGGTGATGTGCGCCATCGCCGAGATGCACTCGCCGTCGATCAGCTTTTTGAGCGATGGCCAGTAGCTCTTGTGGGTGCGCATCAATTCGTTGCCGACTTTGTTCTTGAGTTCGTTGACGTAGGTTTCCGGCGAGTACTTCGCGACTTCAAACAGCAGCTTGCGCGCCAGCGAATAACCATTGGTGTGGAGACCGTTCGAAGGCAGGCCGAGAATGATGTCGCCGATCTCGACCTTCTTGCCGGTGATGATTCGCTCTTTTTCGACCACGCCGAGGATGAATCCGGCCAGATCGTACTCGCCCTGGGGATAGAAGCCCGGCATCTCGGCCGTCTCGCCGCCGATGAGTGCGCATCCGTTGTGCTTGCAGGCTTCGGCGATGCCTTCCACGATCTTCTCCGCAACTTCCGGTTCGAGCGTGCCGGTGGCGAGGTAGTCCATGAAGAACAGAGGCGCCGCGCCCTGCACCATGATGTCGTTGACGCAATGATTGACCAGGTCTCCACCGACGGTGTGGTGGACCTTCATATCGAAGGCGACTTTGAGCTTGGTTCCTACGCCGTCCACGCTCGAAACCAGCACGGGATCGACATAGGTCTTGGCGATCACGAACAGTCCACCGAACCCGCCGATTTCGCTGAGCACGCCCTTGGTGAAGGTTTTGTGGGCCAGGTACTTGATGCGCTGTTTGGTGCGATTGGCGCGATCGATATTGACGCCGGCGTCAGCGTACGTAATGGTGGCGTTTTTTGCGGGGTCCTGAGCCACGAGAATCTGTCCGTAGTATGAAGTCTTACGAAAAAATGTGGGGAGCTGCCGACCTGATCACAACTCGGAAGCAACGATGAAACGCGGGTCATTGTAGCACGGCGAGAGAAACGGGGGCGCGCGGGGGCGTGCGATGCGGCACGCGTGGTGCGGATGGACACACCTCAGCGCAAGCTTGCGCGGTTGTCGACCTGCGCCGCTGTGGAAAGCGCGTCGCTAGCGCGAAACGAAGTCGCTGAAGTAGTACGCGAGAACGCCGAACAACGCCAGGCCGGAGATCCCGTACGCAGTCAGGACCCAAAAATTGCGTCCTTCATGGGGATGGGACTTGGCGCTGGCGACTGACGAAACCGGGGAGGAGACACTTCCGGGGGCCCGAGAATCCATTGAAACCCTCCTTGTGGAAACACCGCGACAAAGGCCAGGGCGCGGTGCTTTCCCCACATCCTGCCGACATGGGCAGGTCTTTCTGGAGGCGGATTTTACTATGGTTTTGGCCGGGGAATTGTTAATTTTTCGTCGTTTTGCGAGGTTTGCGAGGCAGGGGAGCAGGTGCTCCAGCCATTCAGGGGAGGGCTGTTCCAACCGCGAAAACAAAGCCCCGGCAGAAGCCGGGGCATCACAGCAGAAACCGACCCAACGACTATTTCATTTTGTCGTCGCCCTTCATTTTGTCATCGGTCTTCTTGTCGGCCTTCTTGGCGGCTTTCTTCTTGGCCTTCTTGTCCTTGGCATCGGCCTTCTTGGTGTCGTCCTTCTTGGCGGTGCCCGCGTCCTGCGCGAACGAAGCGGTGGTCAGGGATAGGGCAATCGCGATGGAAAACAGCACAGTGAGCAGCTTCTTCATTGCCTAAATTCTCCTTTGGAATACATTCGGGTTGCGTGGCCGGACGCATTCCGGCGGGCTTGGCCAACCATGAAAGTTGTGTCCGGTGCGGGAGGATTCTAGCCGAGACCGGTAGAGAAGCAAATGGAAAATGCACTTACGAGTAAGACATGGCAGACCCGAGCAATGCGATTCGATCGTCACCGGGCCGGGCTGACCGGATTCCGCCTTGGTCCCGCGGAATTGCTTCTTGATGATCTGGGGGATCGTGGTCCGGCTTTCCGCCGTTTGTGGTCCAAGCGGAACGGCATGCGAACAGGAGAAGCCGGAGAACTGCGAAATCAGGGAGGCGGTCAACAATAATCCGGCAACCGAGACCACTCTGCTGTCAGGTACACCGCTGGCTCTGGCTGCGACTGGACTGAGGAAGTGTGCAATCCGGAACCCAGACTTAGAGGGGAAAGTCGTGAGGGGAAGAAGTTCGCCTAGCACACGGCCAACGGGCAAAGAGTCTGCAATCCTGGCTGGCTTGTGGCATAGGACAATATAAATGTCCCCCGGCCTGGCTGGGTTGGGTCCCCTCGCTGGGCACCGGGAACCGGTCGAAACCCCCCTCCCCTTGCGCCCATCCCCCGGTTACGGTACAAACGCCCAAGGACAAATATCCTTTATGCGTCGTCTGGTTTTTCTCGTTTTTCTCGTTTCCAGCCTTTGGGTTAGCGCCTTGGCACAGCAGCCGGAAAGTAGGATTTCCACGCCCTCTGCCGACACGTCGGCGGCTAAACCCGATAAGGACAAGAAAGACTACTCCCAGGAATCGTTCGTCATCGAGCAGGTGCGAACCCGCTTCCGCTTCGAGAGCGATGGCACGGGTCGCAAGGAGACCATCGCACGCGTCCGGGTGCAGAGCGAGGCTGGAGTCGAGCAGTGGGGGCAGGTGCTCGTGGGGTACAACTCGGCGAACGAGAAAGTCGAGATCCCCTACGTTCGCGTGCTGAAAAAAGATGGCACCGTAATTACGGCTCCGCCCGACTCGGTGCAGGACTTGACCGCCCCGGTGGAACGCGAAGCGCCCGTCTACACTGACTATCGCCAGAAGCACATCACCGTTCCCGGCCTGCGTCCCGGCGAAGTGTTGGAATATAACGTCGCGACTGTCATTCACACGCCGCTGGCGCCCGGCCAGTTCTGGACCGAGTACGACTTCGACAAGAACAACATCACGCTCGATGAGCAACTCGAAGTCGACGTGCCCGGCGACCGCACACTCAAGCTGAAGACCAAGCCCGGATTTGAGCCGAAGATCACGGAAGAGAACGGGCGCCGGATCTATCGCTGGACCAGCTCTCATCTCGAGCGCGAAGACGACGACAAGGACAAAGACAAAGACAAGGACAAAAGGAAAAAGAAGAAGAAGCGGCCGGAGGACGAAGTTCCAGCGGTCCAGCTGACCACCTTCGGCAGTTGGGAAGAAATTGGCCGCTGGTACGCCGGCCTCGATCATGACCGCCGGCAGCCAACGCCGGAGATCCGCGCGAAAGCCGAGGAACTCACCAAGGGCCTCAACAGCGATATCGCCAAAGTCGAAGGGCTCTATGACTACGTCGCCAAGAATTTCCGCTACGTAAGCTTGTCGCTGGGCCTGGGGCGCTACCAGCCCCACGCCGCCGCCGACGTTCTTCACAACCAGTACGGCGATTGCAAGGACAAGCACACTCTGCTGACGTCACTGCTCGAGGCCGAGGGCCTGCACGCCTCGTCGGTGCTGATCAATTCCAGCCGGAAGCTGGACCCTGACATCCCGTCGCCCTCCCAGTTCGATCACGTGATTACCTTGTTGCCTCTCGGCAAGGAAGAAGTTTGGCTGGATACCACCACCGAAGTGGCCCCGTTTCGTCTGCTGTCGTTCAACATTCGCAAGAAGCAGGGACTGGTGATTCCCGCAGACGGGGTGCCTCACCTGGAAGAGACGCCGGCCGATACGCCCATGCCCAGCACCCAGGTGCAGAGTATCGACGGCAGCATCAACGAGCTCGGCAAGTTGAAGGCCAAGGTGAACTACGTGGTGCGGGGCGATACCGAACTGCTGATGCGTATCATCTTCCGCCGTGTACCGAATGCCCAGTGGCAGCACCTGGTGGAAAACATTAACGCGATGGGCGGCCTGGATGGCGAGATTACCAATCTCATCGTGGCTGACCCAGCTGCGACCCGCGAGCCCTTCCAGTTCTCTTACGAGGTGTCGAAGTCGAATTATCTGGACTGGTCGAAGAAAAAATCCGACATGGAATTACCCATGGCGCAATTCAGCCTGGCCGATCCGGACGAGGACGAGACGGGCGCGGACGCCGAGCCCATCAAGTTCGGCCCTCCGGGAGAATTCACTTACCGGGTGAAACTGGAGCTTCCCGGCAAATTCACGGCGCACGCCCCCCTGCCGTTTTCTCTGAAACGCGACTACGGCGAGTACCGGGCGAGCTACCAGCTGGATGGTTCGGTCTTTACCGCCGAACGGGTGATGGTGATGCGGGAGCGTGAATTGCCGGCCACCCGAACCGGCGATTACCTGGCGTTCCGGCGGGCGGTGCTCGCGGATTTGAGCCAGCACCTTTCGCTCGAGAACACCACCGCCGGAGCACCCGCGCCTCCCCCCGGCATGAAGGCGGATGAACTGGACGAGAGCGCGCGCGCTGCCATGCAAAACGGCAATTTCCCGCTCGCGGTCCAGCTGCTGAAGCGCGCCGTGGAAGTCGATCCGAAGCACAAGTACGCCTGGAACAATCTGGGCCTGGCTTATCTCGCCATGCGCCAGGACGATGACGCCATCGCCTCGTTCCAAAAGGCGGTTGACGTGAACCCCTACGACGAGTTTGCGTTCAACAATATGGGTCGAGCGTACTGGCAGCAACGCAAGTACCAGGACGCCGCCAACGCGTTCCACAAGCAGCTCGACATAAACCCGCTCGATAAATTCGCGCACGGCAACCTCGGCGCGATGTATGCCGAATGGCACAAGTACGACGAAGCCGCGCCCGAACTCGAGAAGGCGGCGTCTCTCACCCCGGAGGATCCAGCGTTGCAGGTCAGCCTGGGCGACGCCTACTTGAACCTTGGCCAGGACGACAAGGCCCTGGCGGCGTTCGATCGCGCGGTGCAGATCTCGGCGACGCCGGTGGTTTGGAACAACATCGCCTACCAGCTCTCTCTGAAGAACGCGCATCTCGACAAAGCCCAGCAATATGCCGAGTCCGCCGTGGCAGCCACCGCCGCCGCGCTGCGCAACCTGTCGCTTGATCAATTGAGCCAGCGCGATCTTGCCTTGGTTCCTTCCCTGATCGCTTACTGGGACACGCTCGGCTGGGTCTATTACTCGGAAGGCAATCTTGACAAGGCCGAGAAATACGTGAAGGCCGCTTGGTTGCTTGGCCAGCATGGAGAAGTGGGTGACCATCTGGGGCAGATTTACGAGAAGCGTGGAGAAAAGGAAAAAGCGATCCACACCTACGCGCTGTCGTTGAGCGGCCTTCGTCCGATTCCGGAGACCCGCGGCCGGCTGGCGGGTCTGGTCGGCGGCGAGAACAAGGTGGACGCAATCGTCAGCAAGTACCACGACGAACTCCAGGCCATGCGCACCATGAAACTGGCCGATCACCCCACGCTGACGGGCAGCGCGGAATCCTTCGTTCTCCTGTCGGAAGGGAATAACGGTGCCTCAGTCGACGGAGTGAAGCTGGTGAACGGAGAAGAGAAATTGCGCAGCTTCGACGAAGCCCTGCGGCATCTCAGGTTCTCGCTGAGCTTCCCGGACGAGACCCCCACCAAGATTCTTCGCCGGGGCGTCCTGTCCTGTTCCCAGGCCGATCGCCAGTGCGTGTACGTGTTGCTGCTGCCCGACGACGTGCGCTCGATCGATTAGATCGATGGACTAGAACGGGCCCGGCGTTTGCTTGTGCCACGCCGTTGCCTGTTCGTAGGCGTAGGCCATTTGCAGCACCAGGTCCTCCCGCCCGGCCGGTCCCGCGATCTGCAGGCCGATCGGCAACCCGGCAGCCGTGAACCCACAGGGCACCGAGATGGCCGGTATTGCCCAGACGTTGAACGGCCGCGTGTTGCGCAACAGAATGAGTTCGCGTGGACGCAACTGATCGGGATGCTCCTTTAACTCGGCGATCAAAGGCGCGGGGATGGGGGTGGTCAGCGTCACGATCACGTCCACGGTCTCGAAGGTCTTGGCAATTTCTCGCCGACTGACTTCAAGTTGCACGCGGCACCGCTGGTAGGCCTCGGGTGTGACGTTCGCTCCGGTCAGAATCCGGCGCAGCGTTTCCGGCTGGTACAACTCCGGAGTCTTGGCGGCCGCGGCGGCGTGAAACGCAAAGGCCTCCGCCGCCTGTAACCTACGATCCGTGTCGGGCGCCAGGGTGATTTCTCGGACCTCCGATGCCAGCATGCGCAGCACCTCCAGCGCTTGCTCCACTGCGCTTGCCAGTTCCGGATCGAGGTCGTCATAGAAATAGGCGCGCGGCACGCCGATCCGCAATTTCGGGGCCCGATTCCAGGATTCCAGAAAGTCGGCTGCCGGCATGCCCCGGGCTCGGTCGCTATCCTCAGCGATTGCCCGCAGGAGTATGGCCGCATCGGCGACGGTTCGAGTGATCGGCCCGACGTGATCGAGGGATTCCGACAAGGGAATTACGCCGCGCGCGCTCACCCGCGCATAAGTCGGCTTGAGCCCGACCACGCCGCAAAGAGCCGCAGGTTCGCGAATCGATCCCGCGGTGTCGGTGCCGATCGCCGCGTATCCCAGACCGGCGGCAACCGCCGCCGCCGAGCCACCCGACGATCCGCCCGAGATGTGCGCCGGCTTCCAGGGATTGCGCACCTCGCCAAAGCAGCTGATCATCGAGCTGCCACCGTAAGCAAATTCGTGCAAATTGTGTTTGCCGAGAACAACGGCGCCCGCCTGTTCCAGCTTGCGCACGACTTCCGCGCGTTGTATCGGAATACGATGCTTGTATAATTCGCTGGCGGCCGTCGTAGCAATGCCGGCCGTGTCGATCAGATCCTTGAGTCCGAGCGGGACGCCGTGCAGCGGTCCCCGCCAGCCGCCCCGCAAGATTTCTTCCTCGGCCTGGCGTGCCTGTTCGAAGGCGAGTTCCGGCGTAACTGTGATGAAGGCGTTCAAGGAAGGATTGCCCTGCGCGATCCGGGCCAGGCAATGGCGGGTCAACTCCACCGGCGACAGCTTTTTGGTCCGAAGCGCCTCGCCAACTTCGACAATTGTCCGCATGGAGTCCCCAAGAGATTTCCACGGAATATTATCGTGGACATCCGCATCCTTCGGTCAAAGCCTATAATCTAATCCCGCAGCGCAGGGTGGGAGCGCCATGGAACAAATGACCGTCGCAGACGTCGCAACCCATGGTTTTCTGGTGGACGGGAAGTGGATGGACGAAGGCGACCTCGTGGAAGTAAGGGCCCCCTACGATGGGGCCGTGGTGGGACGCGTGATCCAGGCACGGCGGCAACACGCCGAAGCGGCCATCGCCGCCGCCGTCAAGGCCTTCGGGACCACTCGCCGCCTGCCGGCGTTCGAGCGACAGCGCGTGCTGCGTCGCGTGGCGGAAGGAATCCTGCAGCGCAAAGAAGAGTTCTCGCGCACCCTTTCCCAGGAAGCCGGCAAGCCCATCAAATTGGCACGCGCCGAAGTCGAGCGCGCGAGTTTCACATTTACGGTCGCCGCGGAAGAAAGCACGCGCATCTACGGCGAGTACCTTCCGCTCGACTGGCAGGAATACACGGCTGGCCGCTGGGGCATTGTCCGCCGCTTTCCGCTGGGTCCGATTGCCGGCATCACACCTTTTAATTTCCCGCTCAACCTGGTCGCGCACAAGGTCGCTCCCGCGATCGCCGCCGGCTGCTCCATGGTCCTGAAGCCCGCGCCGCAGACCCCGCTGTCGTCTCTTCTGCTGGCGGAAGTCGTTCAACAAGCCGGTTGGCCCGATGGCGGGTTGAACGTGCTGCCGCTCTCGAATGACGACGCCAGCCTGCTCGTCACCGACGACCGTCTCAAGCTGATCAGCTTTACCGGAAGCGCCGCCGTGGGCTGGCAGATCAAGAAGAATTCCGGAAAGAAGAAGGTTGTGCTCGAGCTGGGTGGCAATGCCGGCGTGATCGTCCACGGGGACGCCGACGTCGCCTACGCGGCCGACCGCTGCGTGGCCGGCAGCTTCAATTACGCCGGTCAGACCTGCGTCTCGGTGCAGCGCATCGTGGTCGAGCAATCGGTCTACGGAAAGTTTCTCGACGCATTGCTGGCCGGGGTGAAAGAGTTGAAGACGGGCGATCCCGCCGAGGAGTCAACCGACGTCGGCCCGCTCATCCGCGAGAGCGATGCGATCCGGGCAGCGGACTGGGTGCAGGAGGCGGTTCGCGGTGGTGCGCGCCTGTTGTGCGGCGGCCATCGCCAGGGATCGATCCTCGAGCCCACGGTCTTGACCGGTACCAAGCATGACATGAAGGTAAATTGTCAGGAGATTTTTGCGCCGGTCGTTACGGTCGAGCCTTACCAGGATTTTGAACAGGCCCTGCGCCAGATCAACGACTCCGCCTATGGTCTCCAGGCGGGCATTTTCACCCGGGACGCAAAGCGGATGTTCCAGGCGTACGACGAACTCGAAGTGGGTGGCCTGGTCGCCGGCGACGTTCCTTCCTTCCGCATCGATCACATGCCGTACGGAGGGATCAAGGACTCCGGACTCGGACGCGAGGGCTTGCGGTATGCCATCGAGGAAATGACCGAAAGCAAACTACTCGTCATGAATTTGCGGTAGGCCGAATCTGCACCAAGGCGGAACCTTCGTCGGGACTGCGGAGACCTTTCGAGTGAGTCTCCGTGCTGGTTGCCGTTGAAAAACAAAACACCGTTTTTCTCAGCAATCAACTCTCCAAGAAATTTCGCAACAAAGTGTTGCGCACGGGCAGACAAAGTCGACTCAGCTGTTATAATCACAAGTTTTCATGAGCTCTATCACATCTACCTGTAACAGATAACCAGCACCCGCGGTCCTTCGGGAAGCGCGACAGGCTTCGCGCTACGTTGAAAGTATCGTTTCGATGCAGATATTTCATCGCAGCACCAACACACTCTCCCGGGCATCGATTTACGGGGCGGTCTTCATTGTGGCCGGCCTGGGCTGGGCCCTGATGCAGATTCAGCGCTCGCCCTACGTCACGTATGCGGGAGTGGTGAAGCTGCAGCCGGTGCCTTTCAGTCACCAGCATCATGTGACCGGACTCGGCATCGATTGCCGTTACTGTCACACGTCGGTGGAGGATTCGAGCTTCGCCGGCATTCCGCCCACCAAGACCTGCATGAACTGCCATTCGCAGATCTGGACCAATGCGCCCTTGCTCGAACCCGTGCGAGCCAGCTACCGCAGCGGCCAGTCGCTGCAATGGACGCGTGTCAATCAGTTGCCCGATTTCGTTTATTTCAACCACAGCATTCATATCAATAAGGGTGTGGGCTGCAACACCTGCCACGGCCCGGTCGACCAGATGCCGCTCATGTACCAGGATGCGTCCTTGCAGATGGAGTGGTGTCTGCACTGCCATCGCGCGCCGGAAAAGTACCTGCGCCCGCGCAGCGAAGTGTTCAACATGCGCTATCAGCCGCCCACCAGGGATCTGCCCGTGGTCGTCGATGGGCAGAGCTATGCCGACCAGGAATCGCTGGGCAAGGCGCTGGTGGTGAAACACAAGCTGCGTAGTGTGCAGGACATTACCAGCTGCAGCACCTGTCATCGTTAGTCCGGATCGGGAGAGCGCAGGCGGCGAGCCCAGCCGCCGGGAATGAAGATGGACCAAGCAAGTCACAAGACGAAGCGCGCGGACGTTTGCCCGAGCAAGAAGCTGGATCTGGCGACGGTGAAGGCGCAGATCGAGCAAACCAGCGGCCCGGAATACTGGCGCAGCCTGGAAGAACTCGCGGGCACGCCTGAATTCCAGGAGATGCTGCACCGCGAATTCCCCAAGGGCGCGTCGGAGTGGGTCGATTCGGTTTCGCGGCGCGGCTTCCTGCAATTGATGAGCGCCTCGCTCGCACTGGCCGGGATGACGGGCTGCACCAAGCTGCCCCTGGAGCCGATTGTCCCGTACGTGAAGCAGCCGGAAGAAATCATCCCGGGCCGCCCGCTGTGGTTTGCAACCGCGACCACGTTGAGCGGATACGCGAGTCCCGTGCTGGTCGAAAGCCACCTGGGACGTCCCACCAAGATGGAAGGCAACGACCGGCATCCGGCGAGCCTCGGCGGCACCGACATCTTTGTGCAGGCGGCGATCCTCGGGATGTACGATCCTGACCGCTCGCAAACCATCACCCGTCGTGGCGATGTCGATTCCTGGGCCGAGTTCGTCAAGGAGATCCGGGGGCCCCTGGCGGTGCAGCAAGGGCTGGGTGGCGCGGGCATCCGAATTCTGACGCAGACGATTTCTTCGCCTACGCTGGCCGACCAACTGCGAGCCTTCCTCAAGAGCTATCCGCAGGCCAAGTGGCACGTGTACGAGCCGGTGAATCGCGACAACGTCCTCGAAGGCGCCAAGCTGGCGTTCGGCCAGCCGGTGGAAACGCAGTACCGGCTCGAACATGCGGACGTGATCGTGGCGCTGGATGCAGATTTTCTCTATGCGGGATTCCCGGGCAACGCGCGTTACATCCGGGACTTCGCGAAGCAGCGCAATCCCGACGCTCCCATGAGCCGGTTCTATTCGATCGAGAGCACGCCGACGTCAACCGGGGCCAAAGCCGATCACCGGCTGCCGATGCGAGCGGTCGAGATCGAGCCATTTGCCCGGGCCCTGGCGAGCGCGCTGGGAGTGGCTGCCGGCGGAGCAGCGACCGGGGAGTCGGAGAAATATCTCAAGGCGATCTCAGCCGAGTTGCAGAAGTCGAAGGGCGCGAGCGTCATCCTTGCCGGCGACCATCAATCCCCGGCCGTCCACGCGCTCGCTCACGCCATGAACCGAGCGCTGGGCAACGTCGGCAAGACCGTGGTCTACACCGATCCCGTCGACGCCCGCCCCGTGAACCAGACCGAATCGCTGCGCGAACTGGTCGCCGACATGCGCGCCGGCAGAGTGGACCTGCTGGTCATCATGGGTGGGAACCCGGTCTACGACGCGCCCGCCGACCTCGGTTTTGGCGAGGTGCTGAAGAATTCTGGCATCTCGCTGCGCATTCATCACGGCCTCTACCAGAACGAGACAGCGGAATATTGCCACTGGCATGTGAACGACACCCATTCACTCGAGGCCTGGAGCGACGCTCGTGCCTATGACGGGACGGTGAGCATTGTGCAGCCGCTCATCGATCCGCTGTATGCGGGAAGGAGCGCGCACGTGCTGGTTTCCGCGCTGTCCGGGGTCTCCGACGCGACCGGCTACGACCTCGTCCGCACCTACTGGCAGAAGCAGCACGCCGGCGCAGATTTCGAAGCGTTCTGGCGGAAGTCGCTACACGACGGCTGGGTCGAGGGAACCACGTTCCGGGCGAAGGCTGTGTCGGCAAACCCCTCCCTCCCTCCAGCGACGGTCGCTGCCGACGACAAGACGGTCGAGGTGAACTTCCGCCGCGACCCCTCGGTCTACGACGGTCAATTTGCCAACAACGGCTGGCTGCAGGAGCTGCCGAAACCGATGACCAAGCTGACCTGGGACAACGCTGTGCTGGTCGGTCCGAAGCTGGCGGCGCGAGCAGGCTTGAAGAGCGAAGACATGGTCACCCTCGAGCTGGGTGGCCGCAAGATCGCCGCGCCGGTTTGGATCCAGGCGGGCCATCCCGACAACTCGGTCACCGTATGTGTGGGCTATGGCCGCACCAGGGCTGGCCGCGCGGGAACAGGCGCCGGGTTTGACGTCTACCCGTTGCGCACAACCTCCGCGTTGTGGTTCAGCACCGGCGGCAAGCTCAGCAAGACCGGGGACATCTACAAGCTCGCTTCCACCCAGGGCTACCAGACCATGGATACGCCGGACGGCGCGACCCGCCCGCTGGTCCGCGAAGCGACGCTCGAGAAGTACCGCAAGGAGCCGAAGTTCGCGCAGGAAGAGCAACCGCCCAAGGAACTCACGCTCTATCCCGGCTACGATTATGCCAGGCAGGACTATGCCTGGGGCATGACGATCGACATGAACTCCTGCGTGGGCTGCAACAACTGCATCGTGGCCTGCCAGTCGGAGAACAACATCGCAGTGGTGGGCAAGGAGCAGGTGGGTCGAGGCCGTCACATGCACTGGCTGCGCGTCGACGCCTACTACCAGGGCGATCGCGACAATCCCAAGGCGTACTTTCAGCCCGTGCCCTGCATGCAGTGCGAAAACGCGCCCTGCGAATTGGTCTGCCCGGTCGGCGCCACCCTGCACAGCAGCGAGGGTCTCAACGACATGGTTTACAACCGCTGCGTGGGGACGCGCTACTGCTCCAACAACTGTCCCTACAAGGTGCGCCGCTTCAACTTCCTGCTCTTCCAGGATTGGGAGACGCCGCAATACAAGATGATGCGCAATCCCGACGTCACCGTGCGCAGCCGCGGCGTCATGGAGAAGTGCACCTACTGCATCCAGCGCATCAGCGAGCGCCGCATCGATGCGGAGCGGGCCGACGAGAAAATCAACGACGACGGTTCCTTGCAGACCGCGTGCCAGCAGTCGTGCCCGGCGGGCGCCATCCTGTTCGGCAATATCAACGACCCGAACAGCCGGGTCTCGAAATTGAAGGCGCAGGACCGCAATTACGGGTTGCTGGCGGACCTCAACACGCGTCCGCGAACAACCTACCTGGCCCAGATACGAAACCCGAACCCGGAGTTGGAGGGGTAGGCGGAGCGCAGTTAGGTCATGGCAGATCACAGAGAAGAAGTCGCGGTCGGCAACCTGAGAGCGCCGGTCATTGAGCCGGGCTATACGTTCGGCTCGGTTACCGACAAGATCAGCTCCATCGTCCTGACCCGCCCCACGTCCAATGGATGGTTTGTGGGATTCGGCATCGCCTTCCTGGTCACGATGATGTTGCTGTTCTCTTTGGCGTACCTGTTCGCCAAAGGCGTCGGGATCTGGGGCATCAACATCCCGGTCGGCTGGGGCTTTGCGATTGTCAATTTCGTCTGGTGGATCGGTATCGGCCACGCCGGCACGCTGATCTCGGCCATTCTGCTGTTGCTGCGGCAGTCGTGGCGCAACTCCATTAACCGGTTTGCCGAGGCGATGACGTTATTCGCCGTGGCCTGCGCCGGCATCTTTCCGCTGGTGCACACCGGCCGTCCGTGGCTGGCCTATTGGCTCTTCCCCTATCCCAACACCATGAGCTACTGGCCGCAGTTCCGCAGCCCGCTGCTGTGGGACGTGTTCGCGGTCTCCACCTACTTCACGATTTCGCTGCTGTTCTGGTTCATCGGCCTCATCCCCGACTTAGCCACTTTGCGCGATCGTTCGGAAAATCACTGGGCGAAGATCATCTACGGGACGCTGGCCATGGGCTGGCGGGGTTCGGCACGCCACTGGCACCGCTATGAATCTGCCTATCTGCTCCTGGCAGGCTTGGCGACGCCGCTGGTGCTGTCGGTGCACACCGTGGTCAGCTTCGACTTCGCGATCGCAATCGTTCCCGGCTGGCACACCACCATTTTCCCGCCCTACTTCGTCGCGGGCGCGATCTACTCCGGTTTCGCGATGGTTCTGATGCTGGCCATCCCGATCCGCAAGATCTACGGCCTGGAAGACTTCATCACCGACCGCCACCTGCAGAACTCCGCGAAGGTCATGCTCTCGACCGGATGGATCGTCGCCTACGGATACGGGATCGAAGCTTTCATGGGCTGGTATAGCGGCAATCGCTACGATGGGTTTACGCTCTGGAACCGTTTGCACGGCCCCTACGCTTTCCTCTACTACCTGCTCCTGTTCTGCAACATTTTCGCTCCGCAGGTTTTGTGGATCCGCAAGTTGCGCACCAGCCCGATCGGATTGTTCTGCGTGTCCCTGGTGATTCTGGTGGGCATGTGGCTGGAACGCTTCGTGATCGTCGTGATGAGCTTGCACCGCGACTTCCTGACTTCGTCCTGGGGCATGTACTACCCGACGCGCTGGGACTGGATGACCTACGTCGGAACCATCGGCATGTTCCTGGCCGCCATGTTCCTGTTCGTGCGCATCCTGCCCATGATCTCGATCTTCGAAATGCGCACCTTGCTGCCGGAGGCCGAGGTAAAGCCTGAATGAAAACCACTCCGATCTACGGCATGATGGCGGAATTCGATTCCGCCAGCGACCTGGTGGCGGCGGCTCGCCGAACGCACGAAGCGGGATACAAGAAGATCGACGCCTACAGTCCTTTCCCGGTGGAAGAGCTGGCAGAGGCGATCGGCTTTCATTCGAACCGCGTCGCCCTGGTCACGCTGATCGGTGCGGCCATCGGCGGCCTCTCCGGTTACCTGATGCAGTACTGGATTGCCACCATCAGCTATCCGATCAACGTGGGCGGCCGGCCGTATCATTCGTGGCCTTCATTCATCGTGGTCACTTTCGAGATGACCATCTTGTTCGGCGGCATCTCGGCGGTGTTCGGCATGCTGGCTCTCAACGGTCTTCCCATGCCCTACCACCCGGTCTTCAATGTTGCGCGCTTCGCGATGGCGACCAAGGATCGTTTTTTCCTGATCGTGTTCTCGACCGATCCCAAGTACGACACCACCGGCACGCGCCAGTTCCTCGAAAGTCTGGGGCCTCGTTCGATTGCGGAGGTGCCCAGCTAATGCGCGACGTCCGCAAACTTGGATTCATGCTGCTGGCGATCGTCGCCACGGCCGGCTGCCGCATCGACATGCACGTGCAACCTCGGCAGAACCCGCTTTCGAAGAGCGATTTCTTTGTCGACCAGCGTTCTGCGCGCCCGCTGGTGCAAGGCACCGTCGCGCGCGGCCAGTTGCATGAGGACACCTATTTCTACAGCGGCAAACTCGGCAACAATCCCGGCGACTACATGCCTTTCCCGGTGACCAGGCAGGTCCTCGAGCGCGGCCGCGAACGCTACAACATTTATTGCGCACCCTGTCATTCGCGCGTGGGCGATGGCAACGGCTTCATCCCTCAACGCGGTTTCGCGCGCCAGCCGCCGTCGTTTCACATCGATCGTCTGGAGAAGGCGCCGGTGGGCTACCTCTACGGCGTGATCACGGAAGGCTTCGGCATCATGCCGGACTACTCGTCGCAGATTCCGGCGGAGGATCGCTGGAGGATTGTCGCCTACGTTCGGGCGCTGCAGTTGAGCCAGCACGCGACGGTGGCGGACGCCGAGGGGCATCCGATTCCTTCGCCCGCTCCGGAATTTGTTGCGCCGGGCACGGGCGCGACCCTGCCGCGCCTGAAGCCGCCCTCTGCGAGCGCCGCGGACCCGGAGTCCAAATGAGCGCAACCCATACTACCAACCCGGACCTCTCGCCACCTCCGGTCATCAAGATCATCGGCCGCCGTTCGCTTGTGATCGGCGTGGTGGCTTCGGTGCTGGCCGTGGGTCTGGGGTTCTCGAACCCGACCATATTCTTTCGCGGCTATCTCATCTCGTTTGTCGACTGGCTGACGGTTTGCCTGGGCGCGATGGCGATCCTGATGATCCGCCACCTCACGGGCGGCGGCTGGGGCATGGTCATTCGGCGCGTGCTGGGCGCCGCCATGCGCACACTTCCGCTGATGGCTGTGCTGTTTTTGCCCATTGCGCTTCTGGCTGTGCCAAGGCTCTACCCCTGGGCGATGGCTCCCGATCGAATTCAGGATCCGCGTATCGGCGAGCATCTCGCCAACAACGGGTTCGTAATCAGCGGCTACCTGAACAGGTCCGGATTCATCCTGCGCGGTGCGATCTATTTCGCGATCTGGTATCTCATGGTGTTCCTGCTCACTCGGTGGTCGAAGCAGCAGGATGCCCCGCCTGCAAGCGACAACAACAACCGCTTCAAAGCGGTCAGTGGACCGGGCCTGATCATGCTGGCGTTCACGCTTTCCTTCGCCGCCATCGACTGGGTGATGTCGCTTGACCCCAGCTGGATCTCGACCATCTACGGCCTGCTCGTGGTCGCCGGATCCTTGCTTTCGGGCTTGGCGTTCGCCGTGGTGGTCGAGCGCATCCTCTTCCGCTACAAGCCGATGTCGTTTCTGCTGCGGCCGAGTTTCGTCCATGATCACGGCAAGTTCATGCTCACCTTCGTCATGGTGTGGGCCTACTTCTCGTTCTCGCAGTGGCTGATCATCTGGTCCGGCAATCTGCCGGAGGAGATCACCTGGTACATCCGCCGGCTGAATGGCGGTTGGGGCTTCGTCGGGCTCTTCCTGGTGCTCTTCCATTTCGCCGTTCCCTTCGTGCTCCTTTTGTCACGCCCGCTGAAGCGGGATATTACCAAGCTCGTCTGGGTCGCAACCGGGCTGCTGGTCATGCACTACGTCGATTTGTTCTGGCACATCGAGCCCAGTTTCTCTCCGACGTTCACCGTGACCTGGGCCGACCTCGTGATCCCGTTCGCCATGGGCGGTCTGTGGATGGCGTACTTCTGCCGCAACCTGGGTTCGCTGCCGCTGGTGCCCGCCTACGATCTCGACGCAAAGCAAGTCCTGGAGCCCGCGCATGAGTGAAATCCAGAAGAACGCACACAACCGGGAAGGCTTCGAGACCCAAGATCTGAGCTCGGCAGGGGTGCTCTATTTCATGGCTGGTCTGGCCGTGGTGGTCGTTCTCATCTATTTCATCGTGGCCGGAATGTACCGCTTCCTCGACAGGTATGACAAGAGCCATCAGGAACCGATGAATCCGATGGCGGTGAAAGCCGGCGTGGATCCTCGCACCATGAAGTTTGACGAAATCCAGAAGCAAGTCGACAAGACGTTCCCCCAGCCCGTTCTCGAACACAGCGAGCAGCGCCAGTTCGGAGAGTTTCTGGAAAAGCAGGACAAGATTCTCGACAGCTACGACTGGGTCGATCCGAAGAACGGTGTCGTGCGCATCCCGATCGAAAGAGCCATGGAATTGCTGGCGCAGCGCGGCCTGCCGGTCCTGCCGCAAGCGGCGGCCGCTCAGGCCCCGGGCTCTGCAAAGAAAGAAACCAAGGCGCCACCGGCGAAGAAGCCGGCAGCCCCCGCACCATAACCGCTCCGGCCGGGCCAGCAGAGGCGCGCCGGAAAAGGAAATCAGCTGTGCGCAGGAACAGGGCTCTCAAGTCGATTCTGCCCATGACGGCCGCGTTGGTCTTCACGACGGCCAGCGCCTTCGGTCAGGGCATGACCAGCGGCATCCTGTCACCGCCGGCCAGCGTCCGCCCGCCCGGCCTGAACCATGTCGGCATCCAGCAGAACCTGAACCAGCCGATCCCGCTCGACCTGACCTTCAAGGACGATCTCGGCCGCAGCGTGCGCCTGGGCGACTACTTCCGGAACAAGCCGGTCATCCTGAGTCTTGTCTATTACAACTGCCCCATGCTGTGCGGCGAGGTCCTGAGCGGTCTGGAACATTCCCTGCGCATGATGAAGCTCGACGTGGGCAAGGATTTCGACGTCATCACCGTCAGCTTCGATCCCAGAGAAACTCCGGAGATGGCCGCGAAGAAAAAGGCGGAGTACTTGAAGCGCTACCAACGTGCCGGGGCCGAGCAGGGCTGGCATTTCCTGGTTGGTCAGCAGGACGCGATTGACGCGCTGACCAGGGCAGCGGGCTTTCAGTACCAGTATGACGAGAAAACCCGGCAGTTCGCGCACGCCACCGCGATCATGATCGTGACGCCGGACGGCCGGATCGCCCAGTACTACTACGGCGTGGAATATCCGCCGAAAGATCTACGGCTCGGCCTGGTGGAAGCCGGACAGAGCCGCATCGGCAACGTCGTCGACCAGCTGTTGCTGTACTGCTACCACTACGATCCCGCGCAGGGGAAGTACAGTGCCACGATCCTCGGCGTGCTGCGGCTGGCAGGCGTGGCCACCTTGTTGTCGTTGGGAACTCTTATCTTTGTGATGATTCGTCGTGGGCCGGTTCACGACGCTCCAGGAGCGGGGCGGGTCAGGTAACTATGTTTCAGAACATGCCATTTTGGCCCCCACGGGCCTCGACCATGGCGAACAGCGTCGACGCGCTCTACATCTTCCTGATCGTCGTGTCGGCGTTGATGATCGTTTCCATCTTCACGATGGTCATCTTCTTCGCCATCCGGTACCGCCAGCAACCGGGACAGCGCGCCGAACAGATCGAAGGCTCGCACGCTCTTGAAATCACCTGGTCCGTGATCCCGTTCTGTGTTTTCATGGTGTTCTTCGCATGGGGCGCCCTGATCTACTTCAAGGAGCGCACGCCTCCCCAGAATTCCGCCGAGGTCTACACCGTCGCCAAGCAGTGGATGTGGAAGTTCGAGCACATGGAAGGCCAGCGCGAAATCAACGAACTTCACGTGCCCGTCGGCCGCGACGTGAAAATGATCATGACCTCGCAAGACGTGATCCATAGCTTTTTCGTTCCGGCGTTCCGCATCAAGCAGGACGTGCTTCCCGGTCGCTACACCGTGGCCTGGTTCCACGCCACCAGGCCAGGCACCTATCACCTGTTCTGCGCTGAATATTGCGGCACCATGCACTCCGGCATGATCGGATCGGTGGTGGTGATGGAGCCGAAGGATTACGAGGCCTGGATGGGCGGCGGTGGGAATCAGCCGCTGGCGGTAACGGGAGAAAAGTTGTTTTCCGAACTCGGCTGCGCGACCTGCCACCGTAGCGACACGCAGGCCCGCGGTCCGAACCTGGTCGGCATCTATGGCAAGCCCGTGCTGCTCGAAGACGGACGAACGGTGACGGCCGACGAGAACTACATCCGGGAATCGATCCTGGACCCCGCGGCCAAGATCGTCAACGGATTCAAGCCAATCATGCCAACGTTCCAGGGACAGATCAGTGACGAGCAACTCAACGCGCTGGTGGCTTACGTGAAGTCCTTAAGCCAGCAGTCCTCGGAACAGACCGGCGGCAAGAACATGGCCGCTGCTACCCCGCAACCTTAGCTGGAACAGGTGACGAGCATGGCGACCGCAGTACTAGAAACCGGCGAACGCGAAACCTACCTGAACAAGGAATACGGCATCAAGTCGTGGCTCCTGACCGTGGACCACAAGCGCATCGCGCTTCTGTACTTGATGGGCATCACGTTTTTCTTTTTCGTCGGCGGTTTCTTCGCGTTGCTGATCCGGCTGGAACTGTTGACCCCGGCCGGCGATCTCGTTCAGGCCGATACCTACAACAAGCTGTTCACCATGCACGGCCAGGTGATGATCTTCTTCTTCCTGATTCCGGCCGTGCCCGCCGTTCTTGGAAACTTCCTCATTCCCATCATGATCGGGGCGAAGGATCTCGCCTTTCCGCGTATCAATCTGTTGAGCTGGTACCTCTACATCATCGCGGGCGCGCTCATGGTCTACACCATCCTGAACGGCGGCGTCGACACCGGCTGGACTTTCTATACCCCGCTCAGCACCGAATTCCTGAAGACCAACGTCGTGACGGCGGCGCTCGCGGTTTTCGTCTCGGGCTTCTCGTCCATTTTTACGGGACTGAACTTCATCGTCAGCATCCACCGCCTGCGCGCGCCTGGCATGACCTGGAACCGCCTGCCGCTGTTTGTCTGGGCGCACTACGCCACCAGCATCATCCAGGTGCTCGGAACTCCCGTGGTGGCGATTGCGATTCTGTTGGTGGCGCTCGAGCGCGTCTTTCACCTCGGCATCTTTAATCCGGCGCTGGGCGGCGATCCGCTCCTGTTCCAGCACCTGTTCTGGTTCTATTCGCATCCCGCCGTCTACATCATGATTCTGCCCGGCATGGGGATCGTCAGCGAGGTCGTGTGCTGCTTCTCGCGCAAGCGCATCTTCGGCTATTCGGCCATGGCCATGGCTCTTCTCGGCATCGCGGTCGTCGGCTTTCTGGTCTGGGCGCATCATATGTTCGTCGCGGGAATCTCGCTCTACGCGGCGCTCATCTTTTCCCTGTTGAGCTACTTTGTCGCGGTGCCATCCGCCATCAAGGTCTTCAACTGGACCGCCACCATGTACAAGGGGTCGATCACCTACCAGACCCCCATGTTGTACGCATTCGGTTTCGTCGGACTGTTCACGATCGGCGGATTGACCGGACTGTTCCTCGCGGCCCTGGGCATCGATGTCCACGTAACCGACACCTATTTCGTGGTCGCACATTTTCACTACATCATGGTCGGTGGCATGGTGATGGCCTACCTCGGCGGTATGCACTTCTGGTGGCCCAAGATCTCCGGCCGCATGTATCCTGAAGGCTGGGGACGGCTGGCCGCCCTGCTGGTGTTTGTCGGCTTTAACCTGACGTTTTTCCCGCAGTTCATCCTGGGCTACATGGGGATGCCGCGCCGTTACTGGGACTACTCGCACTCGCCGGAGTTTCAGATCCTGAACGTGCTCTCGACCGCCGGAGCCACGGTTCTCGCCGTCGGCTACTTGCTGCCGATGGTGTATTTCCTGTGGTCCATGCGCTACGGCAAGCCCGCGCCTGACAACCCGTGGAACGCCGCCGGCCTGGAGTGGACGATCCCCTCGCCACCCTCCACGTTCAATTTTGACGAGCAGCCGGTCGTGACCTGGGAAGCCTACAACTACGACGAGATCAAGCAGGAGGTTAAGTTTGCACACTAGTCCTGCTGCCACGGACGATCACGAGGCCCATGACAACCCGGCCCTCCTGCATCATTTCGCGACTGCGGAGCAGCAGAAGGACGCCGCCAGCCTCGGCATGTGGGTCTTCCTGGTCACCGAAGTCATGTTCTTCGGCGGCATGTTCTGCGCCTACCTGGTGTACCGTTACTGGTACTTCGGCGACTTCGGCGCCGCCAGCTCGAGCCTCAACTTGACGCTCGGTACTGCGAACACCGTCGTGCTGATCTGCAGCAGTCTGACGGTTGCCATGGCCGTGCGCTGCGCCCAGGTCGCCAAGCAGAAGGCCATCGTTGTCTACCTCCTGTTGACGATCGTTTTGGGCTTGGCGTTTCTCGGCGTAAAGGCCAAGGAGTACAAAGACAAGTTCGATGAGAACCACGTCCCGGGCCAGGCGAGTTTCCATCTGGACGGATCGATCCCGCGCCACCCCGATATTGCGGTCAACCAGCGCCATGCGCAGATCTACTTCTCGCTCTACTTCGCGATGACGGGCATGCACGCGCTGCACATGATCATCGGTGTGGGGCTGTTCGTGTTTCTGACCTATAGGGCTTCCAAGGGCGCCTACGGCCCGGGCTACTACACGCCGCTGGAGAACGCAGGCCTCTACTGGCACTTCGTCGACATCGTATGGATTTACCTGTTCCCCTTGCTGTACCTGATCGACCGTCATCCGTGAGGAGCCATGTCTGAGCACATTTCTTCTGTGACCCTGTACGTCTCCATCTGGCTGGCATTGCTGCTAGGAACCGGCCTCACTGTTTTCGCCGCCACCCTCGATCTCGGTCCCTTCAACGCCGTTGTTGCTCTCGCCATTGCCACCACGAAAGCAGTTCTGGTCGTCCTATTCTTCATGCACGTCAAATACACACACGAGAAACTGACGAAGATGGTCATCGTGACTGCGATCTTCTTCTTCCTGATCCTGGTGGCGCTGAGCATGGCCGACTACGCGACACGGCTCTGGACCTAGACTCCGGAGAGGCTTCAGCCACAGATCACGCAGGCCAACGCAGAAAGAGAGGAAATCTGACGCGGGCAACAAATCTTGCGTAAATCTGCGCAATCTGGCCCGATGCAGATGTTTTCTTTGCGTGCTGCGGTTAAAGGCTTCTCGGTCGGCAGCGCAGCAGCTTCTCAGGCGCTAACCGCCCTTGCGCACCACGCCGCCTTTCCCTGAAGATGAACTGTCATGCCACCGTCCGATCCACTCCCGGTCCTCTCCCCCGAGCGAGCCCATTCCTTCGCCCAACGGGCTCGAGCAGCCAAGACGGTCAGCGTCGATTCCTCTGCTCTCGAAGCGTCGCTGCGCGCCCGCATTGAAGGCGAAGTCCGCTTCGACGCCAGCAGCCGCGCCCTCTACGCCACCGACGGCTCCAGCTATCGCCAGGTTCCGATCGGCGTAGTCATTCCGCGACATACCGACGACGTCCTCGCCGCCATCGCCACCTGCCGCGAATACGGTGCCCCGGTTCTCGCACGTGGCGGAGGCACGTCCCTCGCCGGCCAGTGCTGCAACACCGCAGTCGTCCTCGATTTCACGAAGTACATGGCCGAGATCCTCGAGATCGATCCCGCCCGCAAGCTTGCCCGCGTGCAGCCCGGCGTGATCCTCGACCACCTGCGCAACGCCGCCGAGCGGCATCACCTGACCTTTGCGCCCGATCCTGCCACCCACGACCGCTGCACCCTGGGCGGAATGATCGGCAACAACTCCTGCGGCGTGCACTCGGTGATGGCCGGCAAGACCGACGACAACATCGAGGCGCTCGAGATCCTGACCTACGATGGCCTCCGCATGAAGGTCGGCGCCACCAGCAAACAAGAAATCGAGCAAATCGTCCGCCAAGGCGGTCGCCGCGCCGAGATCTACTCGAAGCTCAAGACCATCGCCGAGACCTACGGCGACCTCGTCCGCCAGCGTTACCCGAACATTCCGCGTCGCGTCAGCGGCTACAACCTGAATTACCTGCTGCCCGAGAACGGCTTTAACGTCGCCCGCGCATTGGTCGGCTCCGAGGGCACCTGCGTGACGGTGCTCGAAGCGACCTGCCGCCTGGTCGAGAGCCCCCCCGAGCGCGTGCTTCTGGTCCTCGCCTATCCCGACATCTTCCAGGCCGCCGACCATGTCCCCGACCTGATGGCGCACCGGCCCATTGGCCTTGAGGGCGTTGACGACCTCCTCGCCGAATACACCCGCCGCCGTGGAATCAACTCCGAGGGCTTGGCGCTGCTGCCGCCCGGCGGCGGTTGGCTGCTCGCCGAGTTCGGCGCCCAGACCCATTCCGAGGCCGAAGCGCAAGCCCGTGGTCTCATGGAAACTCTCAGTCGCGCGGCGACCGTTCCCCACATGCGCCTCTGCACGGAGGTGGAAGCCAAGCATGTCTGGACCGTCCGCGAATCGAGCCTCGGCGTCATCTCGCATGTCCCCGGCGAGCCTCTCAGCTGGGAAGGCTGGGAAGACTCGGCCGTCGCTCCCGAGAAGCTCGGCAACTACCTCCGTGACCTCCGCCGTCTGATGGGCAATTTCGGCTATCACGGCACCCTCTACGGCCACTTCGGCCACGGCTGCGTGCACACCCGCATCAACTTCGACTTCCAGAGCGAGGAAGGCATCGCCCGCTTTCGCCGGTTCATGGGGGAAGCCGCCGACCTCGTCGTCGGCTACGGAGGTTCCCTCTCCGGCGAGCACGGCGATGGTCAGGCCCGCGCCGAACTATTCCCCAAGATGTTCGGCCCCGAACTCATCCAGGCCTTCAACGAATTCAAGTCCGCCTGGGATCCCGAATGGAAGATGAACCCCGGCAAGCTCGTCGAGCCCTACCGCATGGACGAGAACCTTCGCCTGGGCGCCGACTACGACCCGTGGGAGCCGCCCACCCATTTCAAGTTTCCCCATGACCATGGCAGCCTCGCGCATGCCACCTTGCGCTGCGTCGGAGTGGGGAAGTGCCGCCACTACGAAGGTGGGGTGATGTGTCCCAGCTTCCGCGTGACCCGCGAAGAAGAGCACTCCACCCGCGGCCGCGCGCACCTGCTCTGGGAGATGGCCAAGGGCGAAGTCATCCGCGACGGCTGGCGGAGTGAGGAAGTCAAGGAGTCCCTCGACCTCTGTCTCGCCTGCAAAGGTTGCAAGAGCGATTGCCCCGTCACCGTCGACCTGGCCACCTACAAGGCTGAGTTTCTCTCGCACTACCATGAAGGCCGCCTGCGTCCCATCCATCACTACGCCTTCGGCAACATCGATTTCTGGGCGCGCCTTGCCTCAAACGCCCCTGGCCTGGTCAACCTGACCACCCAACTTCCGTTCCTCCGCGACATTGCGAAACTCGTCGCTGGCATCCCGAAGCAGCGCAGCATCCCGGCCTTCGCTCCCCAAACGTTCAAGAGCTGGTTCCGGCGCCGCCAGCCCCGCCATCCCGACGGCCCCTTGGTCGTTCTTTGGCCCGACACGTTCAATAACTACTTTCTCCCCAACACCGCGAAAGCCGCGGTGGACGTGCTCGAAACCGCCGGCTTCCGCGTCGACCTGCCCGCGGGCAATCTCTGTTGCGGCCGCCCGCTCTACGACTTCGGCATGCTCGACCGCGCCGAAGACCTGCTGCTCCAGATCCTGGACGCCCTGGCCCTCGAAATCGAAGCCGGAATCCCCATCGTCGGCCTCGAACCCAGCTGCGTCGCCGTCTTTCGCGACGAGCTCTGCAACCTGTTCCCGAACGACGAGCGTGCCCGCCGCCTCTCCCGCCAGACCTTCCTGCTCAGCGAGTTCCTGGAAAACTACAAGGACCTCATCCCCCTGCCGCGCCTCGAGCGCAAGGCCATCCTTCACGGCCACTGCCACCACAAGTCGGTCCTGAAGATGAATGCGGAAGAATCGGTGCTCCGCCGGATGGGCCTCGACTACCAGGCCCCCTCCCCTGGCTGCTGCGGCATGGCCGGATCCTTCGGCTTCGAGCACGACAAGTACGACATCTCCCTCGCCATCGGCGAACTCGAACTCCTGCCGGCCGTCCGCAAAGCCCCGCCCGACTGGTTGGTGATCGCCAACGGCTTCAGTTGCCGCGAGCAGATCGCCCAGGAAACCGACCGTCAGGCCCTCCATTTGGCCGAGGTCCTCCAGATGGCCCTCTACGAAGGCCCTCATGGACCGGAGGGTTCCTACCCCGAGAAGGTCTTGGTCCGCCAGCGGGCAACCGAAATCCGCCGCTCCATGGAGCGTACGAGTTTGGCTGTAGCGGGCGTGGCGGCGGGTGCCGCCCTGCTCTGGCAGATCTCCAGAAAACGTTGATTAACAATGATTTATAGGATATAGCTCGAAGCGAACCCGGCCCCCCTCGCCACCCGCCCGGCTTTCTGGGACAATAGGTGTGCCAGCCACCTGAGGCGCCGCCAGCATAGGCGTCCGGTCTTCTCCCCGTCCTACTTCGGGGAGCCAGTGAAACCCATGGAACGCGAAACAGCCATCTCGGGAGTAGTCACGGACGCGGTTCAGCCGCAGGTCACAATCTCCCGCGGAACCGATACCGCCCTGCACGGCGCTGTCCTGGTCCTGATCCAGTTCGACGTCTCGGAGGAGATCCGTCTCGACCACCTCCGCAAGATCTTCGGCGCTCGCACCGCCGAAGCCAGCTTCAAGCACCCCGCCCCGGGTTACGTCCAGTATCAGCGTCCCCCGGTGGTCGAGCCCGTCGAGCCCCTGGTGCTCGATAGCGGCGAGCGTCTCGACGCCCAGATCCGCTACTACGACTATGGTGTCCTGAGCGTGGTTTTCGAGCTGCCTTTTTCCGGCGACTGGGACACCCTGGTGCGCCTCTCCAGCCGCTGGGTCTGGGACACAGACTTCGCCAGCCTGGCCTCGAAGATCGTCAAGAAGAAGCTGGAACGCGCCCGCCCCGCGCTGATCAAGCCCTACGACAATTGGCTGCACGAGGACTATTTCATCTTCCACGTGCGCGAGATGGCCTCGAAACCGACCGCCAACGAACTGCTGAACCTCCACGCCGACCAGATCGCCCAGATCGTCCGCGGCGAAACCGCCCGCCTTTCCGAAGGTGAGCGTCAGGAAGTCCTGCAAGGCAAGATCTCGTATTACCCCAATGACTTGACCGTAATTGGCTGGAACGCCTCGTTCCTTTACGACAGCAACGCCGGCGCCGAGACCGCGATCCAGCTCCTCGAGTATGCGAACTCCCAGCTGCTGGAGTTCCGCCACTACGACGAGCTACTGACGCGCGAGCTCGAAGGCGTCTATGACTTCCTGGAAACCGGCGGCACCGGCCTCTGGTCGCGCTGGCGCACCGCGCGAGCCGCGTCGAAACTCCACACCGTCCTGCTCGACGTGAACGAGCTCACCGAGCACGCCGACAACGCCATCAAGTTCCTGAGCGACATGTTCTCCGCCCGCCTCTACAAGCTGGCGTCGTCGAAAATCGGCGTGCCCGACTACAAAGACCTGGTCCAGCAAAAGCTGAAAACCGCCGAAGAGCTCTACCATTTCATGGTGGACCAGTTCAATCAGAGCCGGGCATTTGTGCTGGAGTTGATGGTCGTAGTCATCCTCATCATCGAGCTGGTGATGCTGTTCCGCGGCAAGCCGGGGTTCTAGGGCAGCCGCGGCGACCCGGATTCCAGAATTTCGTCATCCTCAGGTGTTCGCTGTCCCCAGAATTTCATCGTCCTCCCAACATTTATCATCCTGAGAGCGAAGCTCACGCGCCTGCGCGTGCGTCGTCGAAGGACGCCGGGTTTCCCGGCGCCACCTGCGGCTCAGAAAGGAGTTTGCACCTCGAACCACCCTAACGAACCGGTGCTCTTCTGGGCGGTAAACTTTCCTCTGCGAAGATCTGCGGGTCAACCGCTGGACCCCGGGTCTGCGGCGGGTCAATCGCTTTCCTTGCCCCGCTCCCACGCTGTATCCTCACCTGTTTCCCCGGAGGCTTCATGCGCGGTCTCGAAGGCAAGCGGGTCCTGATCACCGGAGGCGCCAGCGGCATCGGCGCCGCCACTGCCGCCCGCTTTCTCGAAGAAGGCTCCCAGGTCGTCGTCCTCGACCGCGACCAGAAAGGCCGCGCTCAGATCCAGCACGCCCTCCCGGGTCTCAAAGGCGTGGTCGCCGCCGACGTCTCGAACCTCCAGCAGGTCCGGTCCGCCTTCGCCCAGGCGGTCGAACTCCTAGGCGCCGTCGACGTCCTCATCAACAACGCCGGCATCTCCATCCGCCACAACTTCCTCGACATCACTGCCGAAGAATGGGACAAGATTCTCGCCGTTAACCTGACCGGCGTCTTCTACATGGCCCAGACCGCCGCCCGCCACATGTGGGAGCGCGGCAGCGGCGTGATCCTCCAGACCGCCTCCACCAATGGCTTCGTCGGCCAACCCTACTACGCCGACTACAACGCCACAAAAGCCGGAGTGATCGAGCTCACGAAAACCATGGCGCTCGAACTCGCCCCGAAAATTCGGGTCTGCGCAATCGCCCCAGGCTACGTTCTAACCCCCATGCAGCGCGCCGAATACACCGACGAAATGCTCGAGGAAGTCAACCGCAAGATCCCGCTCCGCCGCCACGCCAAGCCGGAAGAAATCGCCGCTCTGTTCGCCTACCTGGCCTCCGACGACGCTGCCTACATAACGGGACAGGTCTTCACGTGCGATGGAGCGGAAACGGCGGGGGGACTGGCGAGCCGGTAGGGTGTTCGGGGGTGCCGTGCCGGGTGCCAACACTTTCTTGACATCCTCCCCTTCGTGAACGGAGGGGATTCCTACCGGCTGTACACTTGCGCATACCATGCCCTCGGTGGGTTCCTGACACGACGCATTGGCAGCATGCGAAGATGACGAACAGGCTAACGAGGCGAGTCCCGC